>Ga0068855_100001188_pt1 | contig 32398 bp, 32 predicted proteins | sample KBSCornC52_FD_66592 | JGI IMG/M metagenome (GOLD analysis project Ga0068855, IMG submission 66592) | Corn rhizosphere microbial communities from Kellogg Biological Station, Michigan, USA - KBS Corn C5-2 | ecosystem: Host-associated > Plants > Roots > Rhizosphere > Soil ...
GCCCGAACGGGGTCGGCCGGATAGCCCGGCTGCTGATAGCCGACGTTGTCGATGCTGAGATATACGCCGCGTTGGGCGATCGCGAGGAGCAACGTCGGGTCGGGTCGGTCACCAAGGTGACTGACGATAATGCGGTCAGGCGCGACACCGGCGTCGGCCAGCAGGTCGATCTGGGCGAGCGCGAGCTCGCCAAAATGCGTCGTGTGCGTCAGCACCGCGACCCCGGTCGCGCGGTGCGCATAGGCTGCGGCGCGGAACACGCGCTCCTCCGCCGGGGTCACGGCGCGACGCTCGGTGCCAATCTCGCCGATGAGGCCGGCTCGGACGCCGGTCGCGGCGATACCGTCGGTAAGTTCTCCGACCAGCACGTCAGCGAGTTGCATCGACGTCAACTCGAAGACTTCGCGGGGATACACCCGTTCGCGATACCAACCGCATCCGAGTACGACGTTCACCCCCGATGCCTCAGAGATCCGTCGAAGCGCGCCTACGTCGGTGCGGATCCCAACCGTGCTGCAGTCCACGACAGACCCACCGCCGGCTTCGCGGAATCGGACGAGCTCCGCCGTCGCGATCGTCTCGTCGTCGAACACACAGTCGTAGCTGTTAATCAGGTCCCAGTAGTCCCACAGCACATGTTCATGGCTGTGTGTCACGCCCAGCTGCTCCGTTGGCACGAGACCTCGAACTGTCATCACGTCGCTCATGAGTTCCGCTCCTAGATCGCTGCTCTTACGGCGTCCGCTAACGCGCGGCCTTCGCCGGGTAGCAACGCCATGGGCGACACCGTCAGTGTGTTTTGCCACGCGAGTTCCTCGCCGACGTAGACCCGTGGCGAGCCCCCCGCCAGTCGGCGCAACACGTCGTCAACGGAGGAGCCGGACGAGGTGACGTCGATGTGAAGAACCGGAACGTTCAACGCGTCGTCGAACCCGCGCGAGACCGTCAGACCTTCAACGCCCTGGAGCGCTTCCTCCATGTCCGAGAGTTCATCAAGCCCTTGCTTTTCATCGGCTCCGGGGGCGCGGACGTGTCGTTCGACGGCGCACAGCAGTCCGGCGATCTGCTCGCGGCCGATTTTCATTCCGCGTCCGACACCATGGCGGGGCGGCGAGTCGCCGGTGACTGGTCGCCAGGTATTGGCCCGCTCGTCCATGTCTTGGTGCTGGAGGGCGGCCATCTGCAACAGCCGCGGGTCGCCGCACAGAAGGCCGGACGCTTGCGGCCCGCGAAATCCCTTGCCGCCGCTCACCGCGACGAGGTCTGCGCCGTCGGTGAAGTATTTCTGCAACCGTTCGATCGGTGGGACGTGCAGGGCGCCGTCGACAATCACCGGCACATGGGCCGTATGCGCGATCGCCGCCACGGTTGGCAGATCGAGAAGGTTACCGGGCCGGCCGGGCCGAAAGAGAACAGCGGCGGTGTCGTGGTCGAGGGCTCGGCGCAGTTCGTCGGCGTGTGTGCTGCCGGGAAAGCCAATTTCCACGATGCGGCCACCAACGGCAGAAACCGCGTGGTCGTACGGGTCGCGGTGCGCGTGTTGGATCACCACGCGGTTTCGGCCGCCCTCCACTAAAGGAAGCTGGTCACTGATTTCCGCCTTGCCTTGCGCAAGTACCGCGGCGGTGGCCAGACTCAGCGCCGCGGACGCGCCGGGCGTCACGTAAGCGCCCGGCACGCCCAGCAGTTCGGCGAGCCGGCGCCCGACGGCGAGCTGCAACTCGTCCATGCGAACCGACGTTCGGGCCGCCTCGCGCATGGCCTGCAATACCTCGTCTGTCAATGGCAAACCACCAAGACGTGTGGCCGGTCCGACCCCGTTGATGACCGGTGTCAAGCCGAGTCCGTCGAAGATCATGCCGCTCCTTCTTCAGGGCACGGGTGGACAACTCGACCGGCCCGGATCGTGTGGTCGACGGCGAACCGCCGGGTTACCGTGTACGTCCGGCCTCGCGTGTCGGCGAATCGGTCCGCGGCTTCGACGAGGCGAAGGACTGCGATGTCGGCGGCACCGCCAACTTGAAGAACGCCGATACCTTGATGCTGCAGGTCGAGCGCGTTCGCAGGGGCCCACGTGGCGCGGCGCAACACTTCCGGCACCTGCAGACCAAGGGCGAGGAAACGCGACATGACAGTCGGGAGGTCCACGACGTGGTCGCGAGAGTACGTGTGCAGATCGGAGCTGATGGTGTCCGGCAGGAATCCGTCCTTCATCGCCGCCTCCGCTGTCTCGACGTCGAATCCTGCCGCTCCGTGGCCGACGTCGAACAGCACGCCGCGCTCACGGGCCTGCCACACGGTCGCTGCGACGCGGCCGTTGTCGAGCAGCCCGTTCTCGACGTACGACGTGAAGCAATGCGTGAGCACGTCGCCCGGCCGCAATGCGGCGAGTATCGCGTCCCGCTCGCTCGGGGCGGGGCCGAGGTGGACCATGAGCGGCACTCCGAGTCGATCCGCGATTGCTCGCCCGGCGGCGAGCGCGACGTCGGAATGCGGCCCGCCGACGTCACCGGACGCTCGAACCTTCACGCCGTAGGGCAAATGCGAGGTCTCAGACATCGCGGCGACACATGCCTCGACGTTGGCGTACGCCGGAGTCGAGAGCTCGCCATGCAGTCGGATGCTTGTAGTGCCGATGGTGGCAACGTTCACGAACGGCAAGATCCGGGTCTTTTTGTGCGCGATCTCAAACTGAAAGGCGTCCCACAAATGGGCCCCGGCGCTGCCTGCGTCGACGAACGTCGTGGTGCCTGATCGAGGCCCGACGTCGTCTGCGTCGAGCCCAAGGTCCTGACCGGAGAAGACGTGGGCGTGCAGATCGACAAGTCCCGGCGCGACGATCGCGCCATTGACGTCCAGCACGTGCGCGGCTGTCGCCGGGTCGATGTGTGGGTGGATTCCCGTGACCGACGCACCGGTCAGAGCCACGTCCGTGCGACGCAGTTCGCCAGCGCTTGAGTCGAAGAGCAATCCGTTTGATATCAGCAGATCGTGCACGTGGTCAGGCTCCTTTGTCGTCTAACCTGCGAAGGAAGCGACGCGTGCGTTCCTCTTGCGGCGAGTTGAACACCTGGGCGGGCGGACCCTGCTCGACGATGACGCCCTGCTCCATGAAGATGACGCGGTCGGCTACCTCCGCGGCGAACGCCATCTCATGCGTGACCAGCAGCATCGTCATCGTCGAGGACTCCGCGATACGACGGATCAGGCCGAGTACCTCGCCGACCGTCTCGGGGTCGAGCGCCGAGGTGACCTCGTCGAACAACATCACGGCCGGCCGCATCGCGAGAGCACGAGCGATGGCAACACGCTGCTGCTGACCGCCAGACAGCTGGCCTGGGTAAGACTCGGCTTTGCTCGCCAACCCGACATCGTCGAGCAGCGAACGCGCGCGCTGCTCGATCTCGGCGTGGCTGGCTTGGCGGCTGTGACGGGGACCGATCGTCAGGTTCTGCATGACGGTGAGGTGCGGAAAAAGGTTGAACTGTTGGAAAACCATGCCGACGTGGTCTCGCGCGGCGCGCAGCCCTGCTCGCGCGCGCCTTTGCTGCGCGCGGCCGCGGCCGCTGGGCAGAACCGCGGCGTCGCCGATCTGGATCAGGCCGGAATCCGTCCTCTCGAATCCCATCATGCATCGAAGCACGGTGGTCTTACCCGATCCGCTTGGGCCGATGAGCACTACTCGTTCACCGGGCGAGACGGCGAAGGACAACTCGTCCAACACGACGTGGTCGCCATAACGTTTGCAGACGTCGCGGAATTCAACCGGAATCCCGGCCGCCGTCTCCGGCGCCAACTTGGCGGTCATCACACACTCCCCAAGCGACGTTCCAGCAGCGCCACGATGCGGCCGGCGGGATAGCAGACAGCGAGGTAGAGCAGCCCCATCATCGAGTACAGCAAGGTGAACCGAAACGACTCATTTGAGAGCGAGATCGTGGCGCCGAACAACTCCGTCACCGTCACCGCCGTGAGGACGCTGGTGTCCTTGAACATAGCGAGCAGGTAGTTGGCGAGCACTGGGATGGTCGGTCGCAGCGCCTGCGGCGCGACGATCCGACCTAGGGTGATCACGCGGCCGAGGTTCAAAGCCGCCGCCGCCTCCCACTGTCCGGCGGGCACGGACTCATAACCCGCCCGGTACGTCTCGGCGATGTACGCCGTGAAGTGCGTGCCGAGCCCTAGGACGCCGACTACGAGGGGTGAAAGCTCGATGTGGAACTCCGGGAGCACGTAGAAGTAAACGTACAACTGCGCCAGCAGAGGGGTGTTGCGTATGACACTGATGATCGCGACCCCCATGACGCGCAGCGCCCGCAGCCGGGAGATACGCAGCAAACAGACTGGCACTCCCGCGATCAAGGCGAGGGCCATCGACAGGCCCGTCGCCTCGACCGACACCTTTAAGCCGCGTAACAACGCCGGCAGCACCGACCACGCGTACGAGGTATTGCTCATGTGGCCTTCGCCGCCACCGGTCGCAAGTGCCGATGCGCCCGTCGTTCGAGAAGATGGACGACAATTACCAACGGTATCGACAACACGAGGTAGATCACCAACAGTCCGACGTACGCGCTGTCCGGTTTCAGCGCGTGCGTCAACGACATGTTTGTGATGGTCGCGGTGGCTTCTGGCACTCCGACCAGTGACAGGAACGACGTTCCCTTGAGCACGTCGATGGCGAGGTTGCCGAACGATGGCAGCATCGTCCGCCAAGCCTGCGGCAGGATGATGCGGAATCTCGTGGTGAGCCACGACAGGTTCAGCGCGGCAGCCGCCTCCATCTGGCCCGAGGGCACAGATTGGATCGCACCACGCGCCGTCTCGGCGGCGTAAGCACCGGCGTTGAGCGCGAGCACGACGGTTCCGACTGTCATCGAGCCAAGGTGGATTCCGATCTGCGGCAACACGAAGTAGCCGTAGAAGAGCTGCACCAGTGCAGACGTTCCGCGAAAGACCTCGATGTAGACGCCCGTCACGAACCGTACGATCCACCACCGGCTCAGGCGGGCCATGCCCGCGGCGATCCCAATCGGGAAGGCCATCACGTTCGCAAGGACCGCGATGACCACCGTCTTGCCGATCCCAGTCAGGATCGTGTGTATCTCGTAACTGGTCAGGTGCACCAATGCCCGCCGGTGATTGCTCCCAATGAATGTCAGCTGCTCAGGTCCTTGTAGCCCGCTGGCCAGGCGCCAGCCGGGCAGATCGATTTCGCCGTCATAGTCGCTGGCGGGATTGAGTCCTTGTCGTAGCCGTATGGTGTCAGCAACTCAAGCATTCGGCCGTTGTTGATCAGCGCCGCTATCTGCTCGTTAAGCGCATTCAGCAGGTCGACTTCCTCGTAGCGGATGGCGTACGACGCGTTCGTGATGAGCTCCTTGCCGTCGATCACGGGCCCCTTGAACGGATTCGCCACCTCCAGGTTGCTCGCCTCCGGCTGCTTCAGCTCTTGGTTGAGCGACACGGTCGCGTTGAGGTAGACGTCGGCGCGGCCCTGGTTCACCGCGGTGACCGCCTGCGGGAGAGCGTCGAATTGCAACAGCCTGCTTGTGCCCACGCCGTAGGACTGCAGCCAAGCGATCGAAGCATCACCGCGCAAGATGGCGATCTTGACGGAGGAGTCCTTCGCGATGTCGTCGTACGAGTGCAAGTTCTTCGGATTTCCCTTATGTACGAGCGCTCCTTGGTGATACAGCGCGACCGGATTCGTGAAGCCTACCTGCCCACAGCGGGCAACGTTGGCATTGAAGTTGTTCGCAGTCATGTCGGCACGCTTTGAGGTGACGGCGGGGATCTCGCCGGCGAACTGGACGAGGGAGTAGCTGAACTTTGTGATGCCGTAAGGCTTTAGCAACTCACGGAGGACAACGGGGCCGGCGCCGATGATCTCGCCGGACTTCGGATCGGCGTAGGAGAAGGGCGGGTTGGTGATGTAAACAAGCTTGAGTCCGTCCTTCTGATACGCCGCGAGCGCGGGGGAAGCGCTGCTCGCCACGGCGGAGGGCGCTGCCGAGGTGGCCGACGGTTGCGTCGACGACGTCTGCGCGGCCGACGATGACGACGTGGCCGAGCTGCTCTTGCTGCTGCTGCATCCGGCAAGACCGGTGCCGAGTGCTAGAGCGCCTGCCATCCCGGCGCCAAGACTGAGAAACCGACGCCGATCCATTTCTTCCACTGTCATCACTGCCCTTTCGAGACGGTGTCCGCCGGCACCTGAGCGCGGCGCTTGCTGACCGGCCGCGAGCACTGAGTCGCCCATAGCAGTGACATCGCGGCCGTAGGCAGGTACTGTAGCGACAACTTCACGAGACCGAAAGAAACTTCACATACATGAAGTACGACAGACCCATCCAGCCGGTTAAGTCCGCGCGTCGTGCGCTGGACGTCCTTGAGTTATTGACTGCGCGAGAGCGGAGCCTCACGTTCCCGGAGATCGGTGACGCCCTCGGCCTGCCGGGTTCAAGCCTGCACGCGTTGCTCGCGACGTTGACCGACGCCGGGTGGCTGGAGTTTGATCCCGACTCGCGGCAGTACGGGTTGGGACTTCGCGTGCTGGAGGCCGGCAACGCCTACAGCCGATCGGTGAGTCTCATCGACCGGGCGCTGCCGGTCATGACCGAGATCCGCGACGCGATCGACGAGACAGTGCAGATGGCGGTTCTCGACGGGCGGCACAACGTGTACGTCGCGAAGGTGAGCGGTAATCAGCTGCTCGGGCTCGCATCAGAGGTCGGACGTCGGCTGCCAGCGCACGCGACCGGACTCGGCAAGGTCCTGCTCGCTGGCCTGCCCGGGGCGAAACTGTCGGCGTTGCTCGACGGAGTCGAGCTCGAGCGATACACCGACCGCACGCTGACTAGTCACCGTGCCCTTGCCCAAGCGCTTGCCGATATTCGCGCGAAAGGGTTCGGTGAGGACGCCGAGGAATACACCGTCGGTGTTCGATGTGTCGCGGTTCCTGTGTTCGACCAGCGTGGGGCGACCGTCGCGGCCATCAGCGTGTCCGTCCCGATCATTCGGTTCGACGAAACCCACCGAAAGCGCGCGCTCAATCTCCTACGCGACGGCGCCGAGCGACTCTCGGCCTCACTTGGCTTTCGGGTGCCCACACACGCCTGACAACAACGCCGGCGGCACGCCGGAAGAAGGGAAAGCCAACGATGCGCGTCCTGGTGCTGGAGGAATTCGGTCGCGTCGCGGTCCGCGAACGCGCTGATCCTCAACCCGGAAAGGGCGAGGTCCTCGTCGAGGTCGTCGCCACAGGTATTTGTGGCTCCGACATCCACGGCTACACCGGTGAGAACGGCCGCCGCGAGCCGGGCCAGGTGATGGGCCATGAGACCGTGGGGCGCATCCGCGCACTCGGCGCCGGAGTCGAGAATCCCCCCGTCGGCTCGGTCGTCGCCATCAACCCCGTTCTCGGCTGCGGGCAATGCGCGGACTGTGACAACGGCCGTCCTCAACGGTGCGCCACCAAACAAGTCTTGGGCGTGACGCCTTCGTTGACGGCGGCGTTCGCCGAGTTCGTCGTCGTCCCAGCCGAAAACGCCGTGGTGATGGAGCAATCAGGGCCGATCGAGTATGGCGCGTTGGTCGAACCGTTGGCGGTTGGGTTCCACGCCGCGCGACAAGGTGCGGTTAATGCTGACGATCGTGTGCTGATAGTCGGCGGCGGCCCCATCGGGCAAGCATGTCTCCTGGCGGCGCGACGACTCGGTGCTACCAAAGTCGCGTTAAGCGAGCCGGACGACGGCCGCCGCGCACGTGCCAGCGACCTCGGCGCAACGGTCTTCAGCCCGACGAGCGAGCGCCTCGCTGAGCAGATCAACGCGTCGCTGGGCGGTCGCGCGACTGTCGTCCTCGACGCGGTCGGATCGACGCAGTCACTGGCAGCGGCGATGGTATTATCAGCGCCGGGCGCGCGTATCGTCTTGGTCGGCATGGCGCATCCCAGCCTCGAAGTTGCTGCGTACGAAGTCTCCACGCATGAGCGGACGATCATCGGAAGCTTTTGCTATTCACCTACTGAATTCGCGGAGACCGCGACCTGGGTGAGCAAAGGCGCCGAACATCTCGACATCTTGATCGACGACCGGGTCGGGTTCGAGCAAGCGCAGGACGCGTTCTCCCGACTAGCTGCCGGAGACCCTTCCGCATGCAAGGTCATGGTGTTCCCCAGCGGATTCCCGGGAACGCAGTGAAACTGCGCGCCGCAGTCATCGGCGGAGGCCTCATGGGCCGCGGCATTGCCTCGGTGTTGTCGGCTGGTGGTTGCGACGTGCGCGTCTTTGACGCCGACCCGAATGTTCCCCGCACAGCGGAGACAATCCCGGAAGCAGTCGGGGACACCGACTGGGTGGTCGAGAGCATCGCGGAGGCGCTTGAGCCGAAACTCATGGTGCTCGCGGAGATCGAGCGCCACGCGCCCATCAACGCGGTGATCAGCTCCAACACGTCAACGTTCATGCCAAGCACGCTGAGCACCGCCCTTGCGAAGCCCGAGCGCTTTATCAACACGCACTTCTTCCGACCGGCTGATGCGGTGCCCCTGGTCGAAGTCATCCCCTCTCATGTGACGGCACGCTCGGTGGCCGACCGAGTTCATGGCTGGCTCAGCGACCTCGGCAAGCGGCCCATCAGCCTGCGCCAAGAGATACCGGGATTCGTCGCCAACCGGCTGCAGGCGGCGATTTTGCGGGAAGCGATCCATCTCCTCGACGCCGGTGTGGCAAGCGTCGAGGACATCGATTCTGTCGTCCAACACAGCATCGGCCCGCGCTGGGCGGTCGCAGGGCCCTTCATGATCGCCGACCTCGGCGGCTTAGATGTATTCCGGGCCGTCTGCGCCAACGTCTTCCCGTCACTGTCGAACGTGCGAGATGTGCCGGAGATTCTCGACCGCATGGTGTCGGAGGGCCGCCTAGGGGCGAAGTCGGGGGACGGTTTTTATCGCGACTCACATGAATGGGTCGCGGCCGCGAGCCGGATCAACCAGCAGTTCTAGCGGCGACGCCGGCACGTCGAACCTGAGGAGATCGAGCGTGGGGAAGCGCCAGTTGCCGAAGTGGAGCGAGCTCAAACCACTGCTTCGCACCAGACCGATCGAGCTCAACCCGACACGGCGGCGGCTCGACAAAGCCCTCACGATCGCCGACCTACGCCGAATCGCGCGCCGCCGTACACCGCGATCGGTCTTCGACTACACCGACGGCGCCGCGGAGCAAGAGATCAGCCTTCGTCGCGCACGCCGACTGTTCCACGACCTCGAGTTCCACCCGCAGGTCCTGCGCAACGTCGGAGACCTCGACACCTCGACGCCGATCCTCGGCGAGCCCGCCGCGTTGCCGTTTGCCTTTGCGCCGACGGGCTTCACCCGCATGATGCACCACGAGGGTGAGTGCGCGGTGGCGCGTGTCGCGGAGCGTCGCGACATCCCCTACGTCCTCTCGACGCTTGGCACGACGTCGATCGAGGACGTCGCCGCCGCGGCGCCGAACGGGCGCAACTGGTTCCAGCTCTACGTGTGGCGCGACCGCGCGGCGGGCGAAGACCTCATGAAGCGCGCGACCGCCGTCGGCTACGAGGCGCTCATCCTCACAGTCGACGCGCCCGTCGCCGGGGCTCGCCTGCGTGATCTGCGCAACGGCTTCGCGATCCCACCCGCCCTTACCTTGAAGACAGTTCTCGACGGCGCCACCCACCCCGAATGGTGGATCAACCTGCTCACAACACCGCCGCTCACGTTCGCGTCGTTGAACGCGTGGCACGGCACCGTCGCCGAGTTGATGAACTCGCTCTTCGACCCGACCATGACCATCGCCGACCTTGAGTGGGTGCGCTCCTGCTGGAACGGCCCCCTCATCATCAAGGGCATTCAAACCCTGGACGACGCGCGCCGGGTCGTCGGCGCCGGCGCCGACGCGATCGTGCTCTCAAATCACGGCGGCCGCCAACTCGACCGGGCGCCGGTTCCGCTGCGACTGCTGCCCGACGTCGTCGAAGCCGTCGGCGACCGGGCCGAGGTCTACGTCGACACCGGCATCATGAGCGGCGCCGACATCGTCGCCGCGCTGGCGCTGGGCGCTCGGGCCGCGTGGGTTGGCCGGGCTTACCTCTACGGGTTGATGGCCGGCGGCGAACGCGGTGTCGACCGGACGGCCGAGATCCTCACCAAGGAGATCCGCCGCACGATGCAGCTGCTCGGCGTGCGCACTGTCGACGAGCTCACACCCGCGCACGTCAAGCTGCCCTAACGACGTTCGGCAACGCCCACACCAACCGCGTCCCCCGGATGCTGCATGGCGAATCTCATCGGGTGAGCAACGCGCGCTAGGTTTTCCTCTTCGCCCAGACGGCGAGCGCGGCTGCTAATAGCGAGACGGGCCGCTGAGAAGCCCGCTAACCGTGTGCCGGCAGTTCGAATCTGCCCGAGGGCACCATGGTCACTGTCGTCGGCCATGGCGCGTGACCTGCGGTTTTGCAAATCACGTTGGTCACCAGCACGGCGCGCGTGGACCCCAAAGCGGACAACGGTTTTCTCGACCGTTGTCCGGTTTCCCTCGTCATGCTGTTGACCTGCGGTTTTGCCGGGTCGCCCTTCAGCGTCGTGTTGGTCATCGTTGGTCAGTAACCGCCATCAGAGGGATCCGAGGGTGTACTGAGCGTGTACTGATCTTCGAGTCATACGGGCGTAACGAGCCCATTGACGCATAACTAGCCGCGCGGGACGCGATGACTGGCCGAGGGCCGCTCCCCGTTGATGGGTGGCTGCACTCGATGCTGTGTCAACGCCGTGGCGCGACTGGTTCGCGTCGGCCGTGGCCTCGGGCGACGCTGCAGGCAGCATGAACCAGCGGCGTCGGCGGGCTCTTCGTGGGAGCCCGCCGACGTCCATATCAGCGATGCCGCTAGCTGACGGTGATTTTGTCGAAGTCGGGTGCGTATGCGGTCGGGTTTGAGATCAAGATGGTGTTGGTGCCGGCGTTCAGGGTGAGTTGGAGCGTGATGGTGCCTGGTGTGCTGAACCCGCCTGTCACTGGGAAGGAGACCGTCGTCGGGGCGCCTGCGTTGACGCTGATGTTCGCCGATCTGGCCGCGGTTCCATCGCAGTATTGGAAGGTGACGGTGTGTGTGCCTGCGGTGGTGACGCTGACGCCGTTGAACTGCAGGGTGCCACCTTCACCGACGTAGCCGACTTTCGCGCCGCCGGAGCAAGCTGAGCAGCTGGCGATTCTTGCGCCTCCGGCGATGGTGTTGGCCGACGATTCGGCTTCGTAGCTGGTTTTTGTTGCGGTCGGTGCGGACGGCACCGTGATTTTGTCGATGTCGGGGGCGTCGGCGGAAGGGTTGGAGATCTCGATGGTGTTGGATCCGGCGGCGAGGTTCAGTGTCACGGTTTTGTTGGCCGGGGTGTCGAAGGAGCCGGTGTTGGCGAATCCGACCGCTTGGACGGGGCCGCCGTTGACGCTGATGTCGCCGGTGAGTGAGGAGGATTCAGCCTGGGTGTAGGCGAACACCACGGGGTAGCTGCCGGCGCTAGCCACGTTGATCTGGTTGAACGTCAGGGTGCCGCCGGCGCCGATATAGCCGACCCGGGCGCCGCCGGAGCAGGCCGAGCAGGAGATGACGACCGCGCCGCCCGCCAACGTGTTCGAGCTGGACTCCGCCTCGAAGCTGCCGCCGGAACCGCCGCCGCTGGCTGGGTTCACCGTCAGCGTGTAGCTGGTGGTATGCGAACCCGATGCCGCCGAGCCGGTGACCGTGATGGTGTAGGTGCCGGTTGCGGTGGCGGAGGTGGTCGCGACCGACAGCGTCGACGTCCCACCAGCGGTGACCGACGTCGGGCTGAAACTGACCGTCGACCCTGCCGGGCCACCACTAGCCGACAATGACACGGTCTGCGTGCTACCCGACGTCACCGCCGTCGTGATGGTCGACGTCGCAGTGCCACCCTGCGCCACCGAACCCGACGCCGGCGACGCCGAAACCGAAAAATCGTTCGCAGCCATGGAGGTTGTAGCCGGGTTCCAATAGTCGCCCGCCATCACGATCAGCACGAGCATGCGGATCGTCTCGCCGTAGTACGCGTCGCCGAACGGGTTACTTTGTGCCTGCGACCAGATCGCGTCAGTCCAAGTCTGGTCGCCCGCCGCCATGGCCGAAGGGCCGACGGAGTCGCCCGCTTCTTCGGCTTGCGTGTCCCCGCTAATGTTGGCGTTGGCGCAGTTCAGCTCGATGTGCGGCTGAACATTCGCTGGATTCCCGCCGGAAATAGATTTCGTGCAGGCCGATTCCTTCTTCGCGAGGCCATAGGCGACGGCCGCGACCGACGCTCCATTTTCCAGCGCATCAGTTCCAAGATGCCAGGGCACTCGGATGGAGTTGTAGCCGACGATGTTGTCAGGCTGGTCTTCCTGGTAGTTCGCGGGAGCGGGCTGGGGGCTCGTGGTGTCGGCGTCGACGACAAAGTCCGACAGTAGACCGGCGCTAGGGGAGTAGGCGTTGGTGAACTCGGTAAACAGCGCCTCCTGTCGCTGGATCACCTTGTTCCAGTCATGCGCTGTGTCATACGCGGCGAACGCTCGAAGGTGGTCGAGCATGCTGTCGGAAGGCCGGGTATCGGTAGTCGGACCGTCGTCCTCGGCCTTGAGATGACCGTCGGATGTGACGTCGTGCGCGTAGAAGTTCGCCAGCCAGGTCTTCGCGGCGGTGGAATAGCCACCCCATTGCTTGTCGGCGAGGATCAGGCCATAGCCGATGTCGAGGTCGCCGTCGGTGGCGGCGTCGGGAGTGCCGGAGTCGGTGTAGTTGCAGGTGTTGCCGTCGAGTTGCCACTCCATCATCCCGTACTGGTCCTCGTGATCCTTGACCAGTTGCCACAATCCGTTGAACTCCGTTTGCGCGTTGGCGTCGTACCCGGCCATCAGCGGCACGATGTTCATGCCATAGCCCTGCGCCTCTGAGACAGTGCCGTTGTTGGGTGCATCGGCGTCGCCCTTCGTCGACACGTAGTACTCGTTCGAGGCGCAGCCATGCACGAGGTAGGTCGATTTCCAGGCGTCATAGGCCTTTTCTACAGCGGCGTCGCGCGTCGACTGCGAGGCCGACGGCATGACGCCGACCTTGTAGGCGACGTGCGTCGGAAAAGGATGCGCTGCGGTGGCGGCACCTGCTGCGGTGCCCGCGCCGGTGATCGCCGATAGCGTGACCAGCGGCAGAAGGCTGATCGCGGAGGCTGCCGCGGCGATGCGTGTTTTGTGCTTCACCTTGCTCCAATCGTTGAGAGACAGCGACTTTTTTCCCGCGCCCCGCTATACGCCTGCGCACGGCAGTGTGCGCGTGCCACAGGAGACTGTGATGATGCAAGGACCGTGGGGCGTGAACCGAGGCGCGGAGGCGCGCCCCACGGTCGGTACGAGCGTCAGCCCCGCCTCATCCGGACAACCGACAATGCCGCGCCAGCCAGTGCTTTGTGCGCTTTCGCATCGATGCTCCTTGCTCAAAACCAAGCAGTAGAGACGACAACTCAGCGGTGAAGATGAGCATGCCGGGGCGACGGCGCCTACATCACGCGTTTGTAGCAGCGGAATCGTTAGTAAGGCTTCCTACCGATCAGGAGGACGATCTCGCGACTCTTGAGCGCTGTCAAGAGGCTGGCCGAAGATTTGGTAGAGCCTTGCCGTTTGCCGACATTCCCATGCCCAAAGGAGAGCGCTCCCTGCTCCGATCGCCGGTTCGCGTCGACACCATCACTCGAGCAATCGACGAGCACTGGGTCCCGGTGATCTCGGCGCCGTCAACGGCTCGCCCGAACATCGGCATCGCCATCTTCGACGCCAGGGCAGACATCGAGCACCTCGGCCCGGGGGGTGACAACGGCGCCGGGCCGTGCCTACGCGCCTCGCCTCATGACGGACCAGCAAGCCTTGTGTCAGGCTGTGTCACGCTGCGGTGTGGTCACACGGGTTGTGTTCCGGTTCCTCGGCGATGGTTCGGCAGACCCGTCAGCCGGTGGGAGTCGGGGTTTGCCCTGGTCGGCCGGGTGCTGACGCGGCGCGCGCGAGGTTGTCGAGCGTGCGCCTCATTCCGTCACGAAGGGCCGGCGCTCGCATCCGGCTGTAGGGCAGCTTCATGACCACGTTCGGAACGGGCCCAAGGTCGACCTCGACTCGATGGGTGACGCGGGTGCCACCCTCGGTCGGTTCGAGCCGGTACCACCACTGAATCCGTCGCGGACGCGGCCTGTTCGGTGGCATCGACGTCCACGAAATCACTGTGGGCGGTTCGAACGTCACGATCGTTGAGATCGCAGTGAACTTCATCGTCCGGCGTCCGAACCGGATTTCCTCGTCCGCTTCGAAAGTTGAGCCCGATGCAATCGGACCGCCGCCGCGTAGCCGGACGGACTTCACTTCCCCGCTACCGGCCAATTCGGCGTGCCGTCGTGGATCGCCGAGGATGTCGAACAAGTCCTTCGGTGTCGCCGCGATCACGCTCTCTTCCTCATGCGCGAAGATCAACATGGCGCGCCTCCCTCAGATGAGATGAGTCTGCAACGGTTCAGGCGCCGTGACGAGACCTTCTGGTGCGGAATCGCCTAAGCGCGATCCCTGGCGGACTCGCCGAACCTCCGACGTCCGCACAGTACGCTGCCGCGGCACGCCCGCGGCACCTCGAGTATCACGGAATGCCCGGGTGCCACTGGTGTGCAGCTCGAGGACTTCCCACGGCCCTGCGTCGTCCAACGCGCGCGACATCGCCCGCTAGCGGCGGTTCTTGCTGATCAGCCACTGGCTTCAGGTCTCAGTGTGGGATGCGACCTCCTTGACAGTCGCGGCGAAGGCGCGAACGTCCAGTGCAGACCGCCCGAGAAACAAACCGTCCAACCCATGCAGTTGCTGGAACAGGCCGGGTCCGGCACTGCCTCCGTAGATGACGCGACTGGGTCGGCGATCACGATCAAGCCGGCCACGGATAGCCGCGACGACCTCGTCGATGTACGCCGCAGGCGCGGGCTCTGCCGCGCCGATGGCCCACACCGGTTCGTAAGCCACAATGACCTCCTGGCTCTTGCGACCTCCCACGGCTGCGGCGAGCACCGGGTCGAGCTGCGCGATGCAGGCGGTGCCGGCGTTGCTTGCCGTGCCCCGAGCGCTCTCCCCCACGCAAATGATGGGCACCAGGCCGTGCCGCGAGGCCGCCGCGGCCTTGCGCGCGACTGTCTCGTCGTCTTCATTGAAGAGACGGCGGCGTTCAGCGTGACCGACCTCCACATAGTCGCAACCGAGTTCGCGGAGCACACCCGGCGAGACCTCTCCGGTGTAAGCGCCGCTATTCAGCCAGAAGCAGTCCTGCGCGCCATGCCGGACGCCGGAGCCAGCCAAGACAACTTGCGCGACGCCGATTGCTGTGAAGCTCGGTAGCACCGCGATGTCGACCTCGTCAGGTTGCCGAACGAGATCCGCAACGTCCGTGAGCCACCGCCTCGTCGCCGCATCGCCGAGGTGCATCTTGAGGCTGACCCCGACGAACCGCCGTCGCCGCATCTATCTCGCCGCTCGTCGTGTCGCCGTCACCTCTCGCCCACACTCAGTCAACGATCAGCCCACCGTTGACGTTGTAGGTCGCCCCCGAAATGTAGCCAGATTCCGGGCCGAGGAGGAATTCCATCAACGCGGCGACGTCGTCCACCGTTCCGAGTCGATCGACAACGAGGTCGGCGATGAGTTCAGCCTTCCGCTGTTCGCTGAGCCTGCCCCCCATGATGTCCGTGTCGATTGGACCGGGTGAAACTGCATTCACGGTCACGCCGAACTGCCCGACCTCGCGTGCAAGTGCGCGCGTCATGCCGAGCACGGCTGCCTTTGAGGCGGAGTACGGCACCTTGCTATATGTGCCTCCTCCGCGTTGCGCGGACGCGGACGAGACGCTGACGACGCGCCCGAGACCGCGCGAGACCATGCCAGGCACTATTCGCCGTGTGACGAGGTAGACGCCGCGAATATTGACCGCGAAGACGCGATCCCACTCGGCAGTGTCTAGCTCAAGAAAGGGTATTGGTGAACTGACACCCGCGACGTTGGCGAGGCCGACAACTGGCGGGAGCTCACCCTCAATCTGCGCGAGAGCTGCATCAACAGAGTCCTCGTCAGCGACGTCAACCCCGATGCCCACACAAGCGTTGCCGTACCTCTGCGAGAGTGCGGTTGCGGTTGTCTTAGCTGCGGTGGCGTCGATGTCGAGGACAGCAACCGACCATCCGCCTCGTACCGCACGGGTTGCGAGTGCTCTTCCAATGCCGCGTTCGGATGCGGCCCCCGTGACCACCATTGTGCGATCTGCAGGGAAGGGTCGTGGCGTGCTCACGGTGTTGCTCCTTGGGTTCGGTCACTTCGATTGAATTCGATCAACAACCTGGTTCGGGCCGGCCTGCTAGGCCCGCTGGAGCGGAGGATGAGTTGTCCGACGAACCGTCGGCCATACCGTCGTAGGAACGAATGGCGGCAACCTTGGTCGCGGAAGCCGACGTTGGGTCGAACGTGTATCCAAGCCATTCCCTGGCAAGCCTTCGTGCGAGTTCGCGGCCCACCACTCTTTGGCCAAATGTGAGCACCTGGGCGTCATTGCTGAGCACCGCCCGCTCCACGGAGAAGCTGTCGTGGGCTGTGACGGCCCGGATACCCGGAACCTTGTTTGCGCTGATGGCCATGCCGAGGCCTGTTCCGCAGACCAGCAACGCCCGATCCGCCTCACCCGCTGCGACGAGTCGCGCCGCAGCGACACCGATGTGGGGGTAGTCGGTCGGGTCATCCGCCGAGACTCCGACATCGATGACTTCCACCACACGGGGGTCGCTTTCAAGGTCTTTGCGCAACATTTCCTTGTATTCATAGCCTGCGCTATCGGCGCCGACGACAATTCGTAATCCTGCTGCCATCGAGTTGGTCCTTTCGACGAAAGGTTCGGCAACGCTCATCGCGTGCAGAACGTCAGAGCGTTTGAGCAACGGCTCGCATACACAAGGCGAATGAGACTGCCCCGGGGTCAGGCGAGCCAAGACTGCGTGCCGCAAGTGGCCGCGCGCGACCGAGCCGTGGGGTGAGCGAAGCGGTCTGATCGGCCGCGGCATGAGCCCGGCCCGCCGCGCGCGTCCATGCAACCTTGGGGTCACATCCCTCGGTCGCGGCCACAGATAGCGACGCAGCGAACGGAACTGCTGCGTCGATCATGGTTTTGTCACCGACGGCTGCGTTGCCGAGCCTTCTGATCGTGTCGGTGAACGCGCCCGCACCCCTTGCTAGGTCCGACGTGGTTGGTCGCACCTGGTCATCCAAGGCTTCGCCGAACGCTCGGATGCCTGCGCCCCACAGCGCACCCGACGTACCGCCGGCGCGATCGGCCCACGCTTCGCCCGCGGCCATCACCACTGTGCGAACCCCCCCGCCTTTGCCGAGCGCGCGTCGCGCGGCGAATGTTGCGGCGTCACATCCGCGTGTCATACCAAGGCCGTGATCGCCATCACCCGCGATCGCATCAAGCCTGCCGAGATCGGTCTCCGAGAGCAGCAGCGCATTGCGCATTGCCCAGAGTGCCCTCAACGCGGCGGCAGCGGATCGCCGCGATTCTGCCGACGATTTTGGCAATTCCTCGGCGCGCGACCGGTGCAACTTTGGACCGCTGACAGGAACAGCCCGTGGAGCGTTCCCCTTGCGATACGCAGGGGTGTCGGCTGCGGCACCCCACCATCGAGACAAGTCCTCGGGCTCTGAATCGAGCCAGCATATTGATAGCGAGCAGCCAGCCATGTCGAGGCTCGTGACATATTCCCCCACCTCTGGCTCGACGACGGCCACGCCAGCCTCGGCGAGGCATCGGGAGATACTTCGCCAGAGCACGAACAGCTCTTCATACTTGGTGGCGCCGAGCCCATTCAGTACGACTGCCGCCCGACTACCGCTATCTGCAGGGCGCTCCGCCAACAACTGGCCAACCAGCAGCGAGCCGAGCTCGTCGGCTCTCGGCAGTAGCTGTTCATGGATGCCGGGCTCGCCGTGTATACCCATGCCGAGCCCGAGCATCCCCTGAGGCACCTCGAAGAGCGGGGTGCCCGAGCCGGGCAGCGTACAGCCCGCGAACGCAACACCGATCGACGCCGTCCGCGCGTTGGCCGTCCTCGCGATGCGTTCGACTTCGTCCAGCCCCAGGCCGGCTTCGGCCGCGGCACCGGCGATTTTGAAGACGATGAGTCCCCCCGCGATCCCTCGACGATTCTCCGAGTCCTGCTTCGTCGCGCTCGCGATGTCGTCGGTCACCCGAACGATGCGGGCGTCAACCTCTGCGACCCTCAGCTGTTCGCAGGCGAGGGTGAAGTTCAAGACGTCGCCCGCATAGTTGCCGAAGGCGAGGAGGATTCCACCGCCGTGGTCAGCAGCTCGGCAGACATTAACGATCTGTTGCGCAGATGGGGACGCGAACAGGTCGCCTACCGCCGCTCCATCCGCGACACCGTGACCGACAAGCCCAGCGAACGCCGGGTAATGCCCCGAGCCGCCCCCGATGACGACCGCCACCTTTCCCGGAGCCGACTCGGTGGAACGCACCACGCCACCAGGCACTTTCTGTACCCGTGTCGCGTTCGCGTCAACGAGCCCGTCGAGCATCTCTGCTGAAAAGGCTCGGGGATCATTGAGCAGCTTCGTCATGCGTTACTCCGGGCGGACGCTTCCCTGGTCGGCACCATCGCGCCGTCGCCGAGGTACTGCCGCAGAAGTCCGCGCAGGTAGTCGCGATTACGGGCAGCTACTCCAAGCCCATCTCCCCCGTAGTGCTCCGCGCAGAACGCGCCGCTGTAGCCGCCACGGACGGCCTGACTGATCGCCGCTCGGTAGTTCATGAACCCGAGCTCCAACGGAGCGGGCGTGGTGAAGACCGCTCCAGTCGCGGGATCCTCGCTGCGGAAATAGTTCTTTACATGCCAGTAGTTTGCGAACGGCAGCGTCTTGTCCAACATGCTCTGCCAAGCCTCAATCGGCCGCTGAAGTCGCAGGATGTTTCCGAGGTCCGGATTGAGGCCGACAGCTGGATGATTTATGTCAGTTACCAATCGTACCGCGCTGTCCGCAGTGCCGAGATAGGTGTCCTCATACATCTCGAGCGAGAGTTGGAGACCGACCGCGTCAGCATGGGAACCCAACTCCCTGAACCGTTGCACGGCGGTGTCCCAGATCTCGGGATCGTCGGGATCGCTCGCACCCGGCGCCGTCCAGAACCACAGGACCGACTGCTGTGCTGCCGTTAGAGCCTGGAACAAGCCGACGGATACGACGGTCGCACCAAGTGCTGACGCCGCGTCGATAACTCGATGGCAGTACGCGAGGTTGTCGGCACCATGCTTCGGGTCGATCACACTTCGGCGGGCAGTCGAGACGGCCGGGACGGTGAGCGCGGCGGCCGCGAGCGCTGCCGCGAGCTCTGCGAGTCGTTGTGGTGGTAGATCGCCGACGCGTAGCCACGAATCAGTGATGTCGACGTGAGAAAAGCCAGCGTCCGCGACTTCGCGGAGGGTCTCCAACCAGTGTGACGCCGGTTGCTCCTGCACGACCCGCCCGTCGGCAAGAACGGCGGGGTACGGCAGCATCGCAGCGGCTATCGGCCAGGTATCGGCGTCGAGCGCCATGGAGATCCTCTCACTTCCTTCGCGGCGGAGCCGCGTGGTCTTGACGAAGCTTGGCTTGAACCAAGCCTCAAACGCGAGAAACAGGTTCGTTCGTGTAGACCCCGTCAACGAGGCGTGGGATGGACCATGTATTTGCGTCCTGCAGGGGTACCGGAAGGGCGTGGTCGGGAAAAGCCTGGTAAGCGACAGGTCGCACAAATCTTCTAATCGCCGCTCCACCGACCGATGTGTGGAGAGGCGAGGTCGACGCCGGATACGGTCCGCCGTGGTGCATGGCTCGGGTTACCGCAACGCCGGTTGGCCAGCCGTTCCAAACCACGCGCCCGGCGAGGTTCTGGAGACGGTTGACAAGAGGCATCACGGCCTCGATCTCGTCTTGCTCGGCGTGAATCGTCGCGGTAAGCGTCCCGCCGAGACTCGATGCGATGTCCGGTAACTGCCGCGAATCGTCGTACTCCACAACGAGGGAGGCGGGACCAAAACACTCCACGCTAAGCGCCTCGAGGCTTTGCTCGAGATGCTGGATCGACGTCGACAAGAGCATTGCGCCGACCACGCGATCCGCATGCTCGATTGCACCCGCGGTCAGGATCCGGATGGACCGATGTCGTGTGAGGTCTGCGAGAGTGCTGTCGTACGCGGCCTGGATGGCGTCGTTCAGCATCGGTCCCGGTTGGATCGACTCCGCTGCACCGATCAGGGTGTCGTCAAGACCGTGGCCTCGCGGCAGAAACAGCAGCCCCGGCTTCGTGCAGAACTGACCCGCTCCCAGCGTGACTGAGCCGACGTATTCTTTCGCGATCACGTTTCCGCGCGCCGCGACCGCACCGCGCGTGACGAAGACCGGGTTCAGTCCGCCTAGCTCACCGTAGAAAGGAATGGGCGCCGGCCGGGCGCACGCCAGATCGAACAACGCTCGCCCGGCCCTGGTAGAACCGGTGAACGCGACCGCGTGGACGCGCGGGTCGAGGAGTGCCCTACGGCCGGCCTCACGACCGTAGACGACTCCAAAACTGCCTCGGGGTGCTCCCGCTGCCGCGAACTCCTCCGCGATGAGTGCGGCGACGCACGCCGACAATCTTGGATGTCCCTCGTGCACCTTGACAATGACGGGACAACCCGCCGCGAGGGCCACCGCAGTGTCCCCTCCCGCCACGCTGAACGCGAACGGAAAGTTGCTGGCGGCAAACACGAGCACTGGCCCCAACGGAACGACTGACCGACGAACATCCGGCCTAGGACCATCGGGTGGCTGCTCCCGCGCCGTGTCGATCACCGCATCCAAGTAGGAGCCCTCGACTACCAGATCTGCGATGAATCGGAGCTGATTAGTCGTCCGGAGAAGTTCGCTGCGCAGCCGCTGCGGACCCAACTGTGTTTCTGCGTCCGCGACGGCAATCAGAGACGCGGCGTCGGCATCGATTCGAGCCGCCACGGACCTCAACCGGCGTGCGCGCTCCACCAAGGAGGTGGACGCGACAGCTGGAGCTGCCACAGCGGCATCGGCGAGGACGGTGTCCACCTGCTCGGGTGTCGACAGGGCTGGCTCGTCTGTCATGACCGCGTCCTGCTCCCCGCCGCACGGCGCGCAGACTCCAGCCACCCGAAGTGATGCTTTCCCACAACCACGACATTGGACAATTGGCCGACTCTCTCAATAGAAACGTCGACGCGATCACCCGCCCGGAGCCCGAATTCGATCTGCGGCACGACCCCGGTGCCGGTGAGCAGCAAAACACCATCGGGAAAGTTTTCGCCGCGGAACAAGAAGGACGTGAGCTCCGCCAAGCTGCGATGCATCCGCGCTGTTGAGGTTGACGCCTGCCATACGACGGTCTCCTCGCGCCAAACTGTGACCTCGATTCCGAGCGCGTTCGGATCGGGGATCTCCCATGCGGGCTTGACTGCGGCCGAGACAGCACACGAACCGGCGTACACCTTGGCTTGCGGCAGGTAGAGGGGGTTAGCGCCCTCAATCGATCGCGAGCTGACGTCGTTGCAGACGGCGAAGCCGACGACTTCGGCCCAGCGATTTATGAAGACGCCGAGCTCGGGCTCCGGAACATTCACCTCCGAGTCTTCCCGTAGCCCAATCGGTTCACCGTCGGTTACCACTCGCCAACCCGCGGACTTGAAGAACAGCTCCGGCCGTTCGGCGCCGTAGACGGCTTCGTACACGTCGGCGCTGGTACTTTCTTCGACCCGTGCGTCGCGGGACATCTCATACGTGACGCCGGAGGCCCACACCTCCATGTCACCGTCGACCGGCGGTAGGAATGTCATCTGCTCGCCGCGTAGCAAGTGACGATCCGCCGATGTCAACAGGCTGCGGAACTCCTGTGCCCTGAGACGCAAAAGGTCCGCGACGCGGTCTACCTCGTCGACGGCGTAGAGTTCACCGTCTCGCTTCACAGCTAGCTTCGGTTGGTCGTCCGAGCCTCGGGCGTACCGAATAAGCTCCACGTCGTTCACCGCCCTTGCCATCCCGGCCGGGGGCCCAGGCGACCCCTGGTGGGGTGGCGCAGCAATAGAGCCGTCATGCCAGCGCCTGCCGGTAGGCCGCCATCGTCCGTCGGCTCGACACCGCCAAGGCGACGACGGTAAGGAAGTAGGGGATGAGGACAACCAACTCGCCCGGCAGTCCGAGTCCTTGCAGCCGGTCGGTGAGGGCAATGGAGAAGCCGAAGAAGGCCGCCGTCGCGAAGACCGGGTAGGGCAGGTTGCGTCCGAAGATCACGGCTGCGAACGCCGTGATCCCTCGGCCCGCGGTGATGTTCTCGGTGAACTGCGCGATGCCCATCGAAAGCTGTGCGCCCGCCAGCCCGCACAGCAGGCCGGTTAACGCGAGAGCTAGATAGCGCATCCGCGCGACGCTGATACCTGCAATCGCGGCTGACTCCGGCGCATCTCCGGCCGCGCGAAGTCTCAGCCCGACGGCGGATCGTGTGAGGAAGAAATAGATGCAGGGTCCCGACACGATCGCGAGGTAGACCAGAATCGACTGCCCCGCTAGCACGTGTCCAACCACGGGGAGGCGCGCGAGGAATCGTGGGGTTGCGTCAGGCAACCGAGCAGCCGAGACCGCGCCACCCCCGCTCGAAAGTCGCGTCCGCAGCAGCAAACTGGTGACCCCGGCCGCAACCAGGTTGAGTCCGAGGGCCGCGACGATGGGGTTGGCCTTCAACCTGATGACCACAAACCCGAAGGCCAGCGAGGCAACGATGGTCATCGCCGCCGCGCCGACGAGGCCCACTCCCCAACTTCCGCCAACTTTGGCGAAATAGATCGCGAAGAATGCGCCCCACAGCATTAGCCCATCGAGCGTGAAGTTGAAGACACCGGCTTGGTGACTGATCGCGCCGCCGCCGGCGGCCAGGATCAGCGGGGTCGCGACGAGGAGCGCCGACGCAAACAGGGTCGCGTTGAATATCACGGTCGCGCCCTCCGTCGGGTGAGCAGCCTCTTTAGGACCGTGAAACGACCCAGCTGCGCCGACACCAGCAAGATGATGAGGCCTTGCATAATCGAGATCGTCGTTCTGGGCACCCCGAAGTCGATGGCGACACCGAGGCTGCCTGCTTGGAGCGCGCCGACGGCCAGACCGGCGACCAGCACCGCGAGCGGCTCCGAGTTGGCAAGGAACGCCACCAGGAATCCTTCGAGGCCATAGCCCGGCGAGAAGCCGGAGATGAACCTGCCGTTGACGCCATTCGTCTCGAAGGCGCCTACCAGGCCCGCAATCGCCCCGCTGGCCACCATGACAAGCAGCCATGACCTGCCTACCCGGATCCCGCCATACCGTGCGAAGCTTTGGCTGGCACCGATCATGCGCACCTCGTACCCGCCGCTCGTGCCGTTGAGGAATCGGTGCATTGCGATCCCGATCACGATCGCGAGCAGCAATCCATAGCTGACTTGAGAGTTTGGAAGAATCGACGGAAAGTGGTATCCCGCCTGCACCGGCTTCGTCATCACGGCCGCCGCGGAGGCCGGATCTCGGAAATGGTTATTCACCAGGTAATCGACCACGCCGACCGAGATCGCACTCAACATGATCGTGGTTACGATCTCCGTGGCTCCCGTGAAAATCAGCAGAGCCGCAGGAATGGCCGCCCAGAGAGCTCCCACGAGCGCTGCAAGAACAATCGCAAGCGGCTGCGCTAGGAACGCGGGCGCGCTCAAGTGCAGACCGAGCATCGCGGAGACGAAACCGCCCAGGTAGAGCTGGCCCTCGACGCCGACGTTGAATAGTCCTGCACGAAGCGGCAAGGCTACTGCGAGGCCCGACAGAATCAACGGCGTAGCCCACCGCAGGGTCGAGCCGATCGCGTTCGTACTGCCGACAGACCCGAGGACGAGCGACTTATAGATCTGAAGCGCGTCGTAGCCGACTAACTGCAAGATCACAGCGAAGATAAGCAGGCTGATGATGATCGCAGTCAATGGACGTACACTCGCCGCTGCCGTGCGCATCAGCAACGACTGCAGTCGCGATCGATGAGATTCCGAAGCCGTCTCGGCTGGCCGGACGAGTTCTTGCGTCATGAGCGCCCCGCCTGTGGAACGCCTACGACGGGGGCTAACACAGGCTCGGCACCGCCTGTCATCGCCAGACCCAGCTGCTCATCGCTGACCCCCGGCGGCCAGGGCCCGTGGAGTTCTCCCTTGGACATGACGAAAATCCGATCGCTCAGCGACTTGACCTCGTCAAGCTCCGACGACACCAGCAGGACCGCGACCCCCGCGGCGCGGGCTTCTCGCAACGCGTTATGGATCATTTCGGCGGCCCCGATATCTACGCCCCGGGTCGGGTTGGACGCCACGAGGACCGGGCTCCGCGCAGCAAGCTCGCGACCGGTAACGATCTTTTGGATGTTGCCGCCAGAGAGGGAATCGATGGGACGGCCGAGGGCGCCCTTACTGACGTTGAATCGCTTGGTGATCGCATCACCCATCGCGGCGATCGCGGCAGGCTGGAGGCGCCCACGTTGCGCGATCGGGGGTTCACGGTGCTTTCCCATAATCAAGTTGTCGCGGATGGACGCGCGCGGCGCCACGCCGCGCAGCATTCGGTCGGCGGGGATATACGTCACTCCGCAAGCGCGCCGCTTTGTAGCTGACTGCTCGTCGGTGACATCGCGGTCGAGTACGGAGAGCTTGCCATTTTCAACCGCACGAAGGCCTGCGATCGCCTCGCAGAGTTCTTCTTGGCCGTTGCCTTCAACACCCGCTATACCGACGATCTCGCCGGATCGCACCGCAAGTGAGATGTCATGCAACGCCGTCAGCTTACGGTTGTTGCGACATTCTAGATGCTCGATACGCAGGACGGTCGCACCATCCTTGGCAGGAGGCACGTGCGGACGGCCGAGCTTGACCTCCCGTCCAACCATCAGGCGGATCAGCTGCGACTCCGACGCGGCTGAAACCTCGGAGGCTTCGAATGCACGGCCATCACGCATGACAGTCACGCGAGTCGCGGCCGCGAAAACCTCCCGGAGTTTGTGGGTGATCAGGATTACCGTGTGGCCGCTGGCCCGGAGTGCGCGGAGTGCGTCGAACAGATGGTCGCTTTCCTGCGGGGTGAGGACCGCCGTTGGCTCGTCGAGAATCAGGACTTTGGAGCCAGACAAGAGTGCTTTCAGTATCTCGACCCGCTGTTGGACGCCGACGCCGTAATCGCCGAGGCGTCCGGAAGTCGGGATCTCGAGCCCGTAGGTATCAGCCATTTCGGCGGCGTCACGAAGCATGCGCTTCCGCCTGACGACGCCAACACGGGTCGGGAGAGCGCCGAGGAAGATGTTCTCGGCGACTGACAACGAAGGTACGAGCGAAAAGTGTTGATGCACCATCCCTATGCCCGCGCGTGCAGCATCGTGTGGGCTGCCGATGTCCGTCACCTGCCCGTCGACGAGAATCTGGCCGGCGTCAGCACCGATGACGCCCGCCACGATCTTCATCAGCGTCGACTTGCCCGCGCCGTTCTCGCCGACGACGGCATGCAATTCACCGCGATTGATTCGCAAGGACACGTCGTCATTTGCGACCATCGACCCGAAGGTCTTGGTGATTCCTCGCAGTTCGAGCACCGGCGTCGGCGAGGTGCCCGCTGCCACCCAAGACATCATTTAGCTGATCCCGGTCACTTCCTGCGAGACCTTCAGGTTCCCCGACCGGATCTTCGTGCGCAGATCCCAGAGCATCGCCCGCACCTCAGGCGCCATGGAAGGGCCGACCTTGTGTCCGGTCTGAGGGTCCTGGTGACCCTCGGGCTTGCTGTCATCGAACGTGCAGATGTCGTCGCCGCCGTCGATGATGCCCTTCTGCGATGTCCCTGGCGTGAACTTGCCGTTCCGGACTTCCTCCATCACGGAGTAGACCATCGATCCCTCGTAGATGCGGCCCGAAGCGAGGGTGGAAGCGGGATGCTGCAGGCATTGGTCGGTGTCCATGCCTGTTGCGACAAAGCCACCATTGCTTTGCGCTGCCGCTTGCAACACGCCTTGACTCGTCTGGCCGCCGGAGCAGAAGACCACGTCGGCGCCCTGCTCGTGGAGCAGGTTAGCGAGCCGGTTGCCGCTCGAAGGATCCTCAAACGGGTTCTGTCCGCCAACCAGGTTGAAGCTGAATTTGGCGTTCTTGTTGGTGAGTTTGTAGCCCTGGCTATAGCCGGCGAGAAATCGATCCATCTCCGGGTTTCGGGTGTTCATGACCGTCCCGATCTTCCCGCTCTTTGTATAGAGAGCACCCAGGGCGGACAGCAGGAAGCAGTTGTCGCTTCCGTTTTCCCATACAGCTTTCAGATTCGGGACACTGTCCGAGACCTGCCCGATGATGTTGGCGAAGTACTTGTCCTTGTACTTGGGCGCGAGCGAGACGAGCGTGTCGGTCATCGGCGGGAAAGCACCGAGGATCAGGTCGTAGCCCTTGGCCGCGAGACTTTGGGCAGCGTCGAGATACTCGCCCTGCACGACCTCGACGACCTGGGTCTCGAAGTTGAAGTCAGTCCCGCCCTTCTTGAGGCCCGCTACCATCGCGTCGACCGGACCGAGGTCACCGGTCTTTTGGGGCGTCACGAGCGCCGCCTTGAGGCGCTTACCGGATGAGCTCCCGCTTGCACCTGCAACACCGGTGCCCGTGGTTGCGCCAGATTTGGCGGGCGACGCGGATGAGCTGCACGCACCCAGCAGGCTCGTCGCGGCTACACCGGATAGCCCGATGGCCGTCGCGTGCTTTAGGAACCGGCGCCTGCTGAGCGTGCCCTGATTGAAGCTGTCGACGATCTCGTTCAGGTTATCGACCGGACGGTTCATTTGTGTGCGCTCCTCAACGTGTGCACGGTGGGTGGGTGAACAGCGGTACGCCCCTGCTGGAATCTGGAGGTTCAGTAGCGATCTAGCTCGTCAAGAACGGTCTTGAGTGGCAGCACGTCGCCGTATCGGTTATTCATGTCGAAGAGGCTCGCCTCGTGCGCCGACGGCGACCGGTCACCGATAGCCTCGGCCGGCAAAATAACGTGCAAACCCCGGTTGAATCCGCTCTCGGCTGTGCCGCGGATGCAGCCACTGGTGCTACAGCCAGTGACGACCAGCGTGTCCACGCGATCCGAGTTGAGGAGGGTGGCGAGGTTGGTTCCCCAAAATGCCGACGGTCCGGGCTTCTCGATGAGCGCTTCGTCGGCTTGGCGCCGTAATTCCGGGATCAACTGAACTGCAGCGCTCCCTCGCACCATCTGCTTGAGGTGGGGCGTCTTCGCCCGCGCGACCCGGCTGAGATCCCGAAGCGAAGGGTCGTACGCCATGGTTGTGAAGTACCGTGGCAGGTCCTTGCTCCTGAAGACGTCCAAGAGCTGACAGACCGCCGTGGTGACCGCGGACAGATCAGACCCCATCTGGTCGTTCGGATCGGTCCACGCCCGAGCGAGGTCGATCACCAACAAGGCCGGCCGCTCCCCCCAGCCGACGCGCCCGCCAAAGCCCGCCGCTGCGTACTGTCCGTCGAGCCGGCTGTTGCCCAGGCTGTGCTGTCCCGACATCTCCTTGATCAAGACCTTCCTCCGCCGTCGGATAGATCAGTCAGTCCTGACTGTTGTCCACCGATGCTGGCAGACGCTCGCCGAAATTGGAAGGCCCAGATTTGATGCAAAGTAGACGCGCCACGACCGCCAGCCGTTCCCGTACACGCACCCGGTTCGGTGGATATGGGTGCGGAGCTGGCATGGCTCGTGCTGCTGAACAGAACCCGCCTGGACGCTGGCAGCCAGAGCACCGGGTTGACAACCGTCGCCCGATTGTGACGGGTGCCTGCCGATTCTGGTGGACGCGTGCTAAGTTGTGGCCCCGACTGGTCCGCGTCGCCCGCGAATGGCCCGGACCGGCTCGCATCGTTGACACGCATAGATAGGAGCGCGATGGGCTGCGAAACGAGGCAGACGCCTCGATTCAACGTCGGGGTGACGCGTGACTTCCTCGGCTCCGATGGCGCGACGGTCGGATGGGGCGACATCGGGCTGGGTCAGTTCGACGAAACACCGTGGATCGATTGGACCTTCCTCCCGACGGACGCGACGGAGTTGACGGCGGCGGATGTCGACGGCTACGACGCGCTCTTGGTCAACGGTCCGCGAATCACCGCTCAGACGGTGTCCGGCAGTTCTCGGCTTGCGGTGATCGCGCGCTTTGGCGTTGGGTACGACAACGTCGACGTCCAAGCCTGTGCCGCTAACGGGATCCTCGTCACGAACACGCCGCACGGCGTGCGACGACCGGTCGCATCGTCGGTGCTCTGCCTTCTTCTCGCATTGGCGCATCGCCTGCTGGAGAAGGACGGGATCACCAGAAACGGGCGATGGAACGATCGCCTCAATATGATGGGCCGGTCGCTGACCGGCGCCACCGTCGGTTTGGTCGGCTACGGCAACATCGGTGGCGAGGTAGCCCGCCTGCTCGAGCCGTTGTCGGTCCGCCTCTTGGTCACCGACCCGCGATTGGCGACGGGACCAGTGCCGGGGGCCCCCGTGGACGCGGTGGCCGTTGACCTCCTGGCGCTCCTGCGCGAGTCCGACTACGTCGTCCTGCTGTGCCCGTTGACCGAGGCGACGTTCCATCTGATCGGCACAGCAGAGCTGAGCCTCATGAAGGAGACCAGCTACCTGGTGAACGTCAGCCGCGGGCAAGTTGTTGATGAGCTGGCCCTCGTGGACGCGCTGCAGTCGGGCAAGCTGCGTGGTGCCGCACTGGACGTGTTCGAGTCGGAGCCGCTTGACGCACGGTCCGCGTTGGTCGACTTGCCCCAGGTAATTCTTACTCCACACTCTTTGTGTTGGAACGACGAGATGGCCCACACGTGCGGCGCCACCGCTATTACCTCCCTGATCCAAGTGAGCCAAGGTCAGGCTCCTGAGTTCATCGTGGAGCGCAGCGCCCTGGCGACGGCCGCCTGCACGCGACGCTTGGCAACATACGCTGCAGCGCGGGCGGGATCGTGATGACATCAACGGATGCGCAACCTCGCAAGCTGGCCCGTATCCCGATGAACGAATCAGTCCTGGCCTGGTGCGCTTGGCGGATCGACCGTGTCGATCACTCTTCCGCGCGCGCCGGCGTTTTACGCTTTGGCAGCGGTGATCTCAGCGCCGCCATTGAGGCCTCGTCCACCCGACGTTAGAGGGGGATCCATGCGTAATTCCGAGGAGGTCAGACTCGAGCTCCTTGCGATCCTAGGTACGGACACGGTGCCTGTCGGTGCGCGCCAGATCAGCCGAACCTTGCAGAGCAAGGGATATACCGTGAGCGAATCCACGGTCAGCAGAATGCTGCGGCAGCTCGACACGGAGGGCCTCACACTCGCGATCGGCGCCCATGGACGAACGCTGTCGCCCGAAGGGCACCGCCGCCTGTCCAGGAAGCAGACAAGTATCGAGGTCGACCGCCTCATTCGCCAGGCCGTGGACGTGCATACGGCAGGGGATCTGGTTGACTTGCTAACCGCGCGTCGAGCTGTCGAGGTCGAGTCCGCCCGCAGTGCCGCACTACAGTTCTCGCCCGATGGCGTCGCGCGTTTGCGACAACTTGTTGCGGGTCACGAGGCACAGCTACGAGCTGGCGACTACTCCTATCAGATCGCGATGGACTTTCACCGCGCAGTGGCGGCTACGTCACGAAATCGCGTGCTGATCGCACTTACCGACGTAATCCTAGGGCCGCAAACTGACCGGCTCGAAGCGTTACTCAACGTGATCGTCGACGCCCATCAGGCGGAGATGTCAGCGATCGAGGAGCATACGGCGATTGTCGACGCGATCGAAGCGGGCAAGGAGGAGGCGGCGGCGAGATTAATGAGCGATCACCTGCTGCACCTCGTCCAGGAAGCGCAAACCTACGCGTCGGAAGATAAGAGAGAGCTCTTTCAGCGACTCTTGGCATGGTCTGACGCGGAGTTCCAACGCTCTTTTCGGCGGGAGATGTCGTAGGCGCCCACAGTCACGCAATGCGTGGACGTCGACATGCTGTAACCCGAGGTGTGGACCAGGGCGCTTTCCCGCGTGCTGACGATGTGGCCCTCCATCCGGCGTCGACCGCCATGGCCCCGCACTCCTCCCGGGCACCGGCGGTGACTCATTGCGATGCGCGCGCACAGGCGACGACGTCGATTTCGACGAGGATGCCGAGCAACCCCGATTCGACAGTGGTACGAGCCGGAAAGGGCTCGGAGAAGAACTCGCGGTAAGTCGCGTCGAACGCTGCGAAGTCATTGATGTCTTGCAGATGCACCGTCACCTTGACGACGTCAGCAAGCTCAAGGCCGCCGTCACGAAGAACGCTCCGGATCTTCCCGAGTGTGACTCTCGTCTGGGCCGCGATATCACCTTCCGTCGCCCCGGTGATCGGGTCTTGTGGACCAAGTCCCGACGTGTATAGGAAGTCGCCGACACGGACGCCAGGCGACACCGCCGCTGTGCTGTTGGCCGACTTGGTCGCGTAGAGGACTCGTCGTTGCATGCACCGTCTCCGAGTGTTGAAGGGCTTCGAGGTCTGTAGTGCGTACTGACTTACTGCGGATCACTCAGCATGCCCCTGCTGTGATCAGAGCATGGCGCGAGTTGGCTCCTTGGGCGGTGTGGGTCCAGTCAAGCTGCTCCCATGGCCGGCCGTGCACTGGCTCCCCGCCGAGGTAAACCGCGACGACGTTGCGTAGGTCAGCGATGTCCTTAGTGGGGTCGCCCGAGACAACGAGAATGTCGGCTTCTTTGCCAACCTCGAGTGTGCCCACGTCGGCGCCGACAGAGCATGCTTCGGCTGCCGTCCTCGTCGCCGCGACGATCGCGTCGGTCGGCGACAACCCCGCCTGAACCGCGAGCTCCAATCCATACTGCAATGTGCCGAACGCAACATCGAACGGGCCGGCGTCACTGCTGATGATCAGGCGCGGCAGCATGCCGTCCTTTACGAGGGAGGCCAAGATCGCCTGCTTCCCTTCGAAAAACTCCGCTAGCATAAGGGCTTGTGCGCGTTGTGGGCCGTCCAACGTTGCGCCGTCTATCTCCTGACCCCGAAGACGGAGCAGCGTGTCGTATCCGCCGGCCTGGATCGTGAAGCTCAGGTAAATGCCCGACTCAACCAGGCGCGCTGCGACCGCTGGGTCGTACTGCATGACGCCAGCTGCGGCGATGCCAGAACCGTAGTCCTTCATCGGACCAGGGATGAGAAATTCGCCATGCTCAATGCAGTCGAGGCCGGCGTCCATAGCGTTGACCATAGAGCTCGTCGCGCGGCAGTGGGCTGTCGTTGGCCGGTCCAAGGAGTGCGCCGTCTCAACCGCTACCTTTAGTTCACGCGAATTGTAAGAGGGTAGATACGGGATGTTGCCGCCCGTCCCTCCGCCAGACGCCATCAACTTGATGTGATCGGCCCCTTCGGCCACGAGCATCCGGACCGCCGTCCGAATTGCCTCTTCCCCATCCGCGACACCGTTGCACCAGTGGAAGTGACCGCCGCTGTGCGTGACGGGGCGCCCGCTGAGCAACAGCCGCGGGCCCGAAATGTAGCCGCGCTGGATGGCTTCGCGAACCACGAATGACGTCCGATTGCGTGCGCCGTTATCGCGCAGCGTGGTGACGCCCCGTGAAAGATGAAGCCCCATGTTGCGGACCGCGATCAGGGTCAACATCTCGTCCGGGTCGCGAGCCTGATCCTCGTACGGACGACTATCACCGGAGAGCGTGATATGGCAGTGCGCGTCGACGAGGCCGGGTACGGCGGTGGCGCCTGCGTACACTTCCACCGGTGTGGCGAGCTCGGCGATCTCGTGCACGAAATCGGCAGGTGGACCGACCTTGGTGATTCGGCTGCCCTGGATCTCGAGCATCCCGTTGGTGATCGGCGGCAAACCGTTCGCTTGGAACAGCTGACCGAACTGCAGGTAGCGCTTCCCCCCCATCAGTGGCGCTCCGTCTGGCCGGAGATTTCCCGGGGGTTGATGAACCCACCGTAACCGGGCCGAGCGGTGATCTCTCCGTCTTCGTACACGACTTGCCCACGAACGACCGTGTAGCTGATCCGTCCCTTGAGGGTCTCCCCCTCCAACAGTGACCACTTTTGCTTGCTGAACAGATCTGCGGAGCTAACGGTCCAACTCGACTCGAGATCGATAAGCATCAGGTCGCAGTCGGAGCCGATGCGAATGGTGCCCTTGCGTGGGTAGATGCCAAAAGTTCGTGCC
>Ga0068855_100001190_pt1 | contig 32356 bp, 29 predicted proteins | sample KBSCornC52_FD_66592 | JGI IMG/M metagenome (GOLD analysis project Ga0068855, IMG submission 66592) | Corn rhizosphere microbial communities from Kellogg Biological Station, Michigan, USA - KBS Corn C5-2 | ecosystem: Host-associated > Plants > Roots > Rhizosphere > Soil ...
GCCCTGCGCACGATCCCCGAGGTCGAGCTGCCAATTGTCGTCGGCCTGGCCGATCCCGAAGTTGGCCAGCTGGTCGTCGCCGCCGTGGTGCCGCGCGAAGGCAGCGCGCCCAGCGAGGACGCGCTGCGTGAGGCGCTGCGCGAACGGTTGTCGAGCTTCAAGATCCCGAAGCGGATCGTCATTATCTCGGCCGATGAGGTCGAATGGACACCGTCGAACAAGATCAAGCTGGCAGAGATGGCCGAGCTGATCCGAGCCAAGCTCTAGCTGGCGGCCTCCTTCGCCAGCGCCACGGGAATGGCGCTGAGCCGCGGCATTGCGTTGATCGGGTCGAGATGCGCGTCGGTGGTGACGAATCGGCTGCTCGATACGCCGGTTTCGCTGACATCGCCGTCGCCCGGCAGGCCACCCCAGCCATGCGTCATCGAGACGACGCCGCGGCGCAGCTTCGGGTCGGCGGCAACGATTGCGGACAAGGTCTCATTATCGGAAGTGACACGAACGCGATCGCCCGCAGCGAGTTCGAGTGCGGCCATGTCGGCGGGATGGATGAACAGCGGGTTGGTCGGCATGCGCTTGCGGATCGCGCCGAATTCGCGGCCGAGTGTGTTCACCGTTTCCCGGGCACGGCGCACAACCAGATGATGGGTGTATCTGCCTCCTGCGGACAGCGACTGTACCGGTTCGGCGAAGACCTCGGCAAGCTCGGCGGCGACATCATCGGGCATTGGCGTGAAGCGCGCGCTCACCCCGGGACGCGGCGGCTGAACGATCTCGGGCGGGCGTTCATAGATCCGACCGGTCGGCGCCTGCCGGATGGTGTCGTAATCGACCGCGCCATTGGCGGCGAGGATCGCGAGCAGATCGTCCGAGCGAGGCGGGGTCTTCATGTCGAGCGTCTCGCTGAACAGCGTGAGTTGAAGCCCCATGCGCTTGGCGAGCGCCCAGTAGAGATACCAGTCGTCGATCAGGTCGCTGCCGGCCGGCCGATCGATCAGCGCCGGCGTATACTGCGCATAGGGCTCGGTCATGCCCCAGATTTCCATGAAGATCGTATGGTCGGGTCGTTCGAAGGCGAGCGTGGGCGCGAAGACATAATCGGCGAGACGCGCGGTTTCGGACCAGCGCGGCTCGCTCGTCACGAGCAGGTCGAGTGAGCTCAGCGCACGTACGGCCTTGCGCTGGTCGGGCAGGGCATTGGCCGGGTTGGCGCCGACGCAGAACAGCGCACGAAGCCGGTCTTCCCCGTCGTGCAGGATCTCGTCGGCGAGCACGCCCGACATCATCTCGCCGCGCAGCGTGCCGTAGCCGGTCGCCTTGCTGCGATGGCCATGCTCCCAGGGGCGGTGGGGCGGTAGAACCTCGGCATGGATCGGCCGGCGTGGCAGCATGACGCGGGGGTTCTGGACGACATCGCCAGGGCGGGCGAAGCGGCCGCAGACGACGTTCAGGCATTGGATTAGATGCTCGGCGAGATTGGAGCGCGGCGCCATGTCGGGGCCGCTGCCGCTCCCGGCCATGCCGCGCCGCGAATCCCGGGCGAACATCGCCGCCGCTGTATGGATTTTCTCGGCAGGCACGCCGCTTCGGCTCGCGGCATAGTCGAGCGTGAACGGCGCGACGGCATGTTCCAGCCGATCGAGGCCGTCGACATAGTCGTCGCAGAATCCGCGATCATGCCAGCCCTGGGCCAATATCTCGCGCAGGATCGCCGCGAACAAAGTCGGATCCTCGCCGGGAATGATCTGGAGGTAGAGATCGGCGATCGCCGCCGTCTCGGTTCGGCGCGGATCGACGATGATCAGCTTGAGCCCGCGCTCGCGCGCGCGGCGCAGATGCTTGAGCGGATTATATTGCGGAATGCCGGCGTTGGAGCCGGACAGCGAGACCAGCGGGTTCATCCCCGCGAGCAGCCAGACATCGGCGTCGGCGAAAGCCTGACGTCCGGAGGCGAATCTGCCGAGGCGGCATTCGGCGACCCATTTCGCCGACTGGTCGATCGTCTGCGAGGTGAACACCGATCGCGACCCCAACGCCCTGATCCAGGCATGGGCCATCAGGCATTGCAGCACGTTCATCGCCGCTGCCGTCCCGACGAAGACGCCAATCGCGTCCGGCCCATGGTTGGCGACGATGCGGGTAACCCGGTCGGCGACTTCGTCGAGCGCCTGCTCGGAACCGATCGCGCCATGGGCGCCATCGGCCTGCCGTCCCATCGCGGTCAATATGCGGTTGGGGCCATGGTGGAATTCGGCGTTCTGCCGGCCCTTGATGCAGATATAGCCGTCCGTTGCGAGATTGGCGCGGTCGCCCTTCACGCCGATGATCCGGTTGTCCTCGATCGACACCACCACCCCGCAGAGCCCGGGGCAGATGCGGCAGTAGCTTTGTCGCTCGATCACGTCGGGCATCTGGTCATCGCCTGAGCCTCAGCCGCGCTCGCCGAGATATTTCTCGAGCGTATGGTGATAGTGGCGAATGCGCAGCTCGAGATATTCGGTCAGCGTGAGCTCGCCATTCGCCAGATTGTGCATGCCGCGCTGGACCGCCGGCAGTTGCTCGGCGTCCTGCTGGAACAAGGTGCCGACCTCGCCGAGACCGAAGTCCTCGAATGAATCGTCGGGGCCAAGCTTGAGGATCGGCGCCGAGGGCGGCCGCTCGCCCTTGAACGGCACGAACAGCATCGTCTCCCAGGTGCACCATTCCGGATCCTCGGGATCGGGCAGCATGCGGTAGAACAGCGGATAGGACAAAGTCGGCCAGGGCATGGTGTTGGGGAAGATGTAATAGGCGACCTGGTCGATCAGCTCGGTTGTGCTCATCCCCGTTGTGTCGAGGCCATAGGCCTGATCATAGAACTTGCGATAGATCCGCGTCAGCCCGGCACGGGCGTTCTCGCCGGGCTGCAGCCGCCCTTCCTCGGTCCCGATCGCCTCGGGAAGGACGAGGCCGCAGACATTCTCGAAGGTCTCCTGCGGGCTTGGCTGCGGATCGATTTTCGGGGAGGGGACGCCGATGATCGCCTGGTAGCGGCTGACATGCGGCTCGTCGGCGTAGACGTCCTGCTGGCTGCAGTCGCAGGGCGAGCTGGCGAGATATTGCGGATGGGAGGCGAAGGCGTGAAAGCCTTCGATGAAGGCGTCGATCGCCGTCTTCCAGTTGCAGCGAATGCGCTTCTCGACGTGCATCGCCTTATAGCGATCGGAGAAGTCCCAGCGCTCCCAGTCGCGCGCCATCCGGCCGATATACTGGTGGAGCGGCATCGCATCGCGATCGAAGTTGATGAAGACGAAGCCGTTCCACTCCTCCAACCGCACCTCCGGCAGGCCGAACCGCGCCTCCTCGACCTGTGGGAAATCCCATTTCGACGGCATCCATTTGAGCGCGCCGGCGAGATCCCAGGTGAAGAAGTGATAGGGGCACTTCAGCTCGCTGCGGTGCGTGTGATGCGTGCAGATCTCGCGTCCGCGATGCAGGCAGGCGTTGTGGAAGGCCTTGAGCGAGCCATCCCGCTGGCGGACGATCAGCACCGACCGGTCGAGGATGCGGTAGACGTGGATATCGCCCGGATTGGGAATGTCCTGGCCCCAGCAGGCAAATTGCCAGACCTTCGGCCAGAGCCGTTCCCGCTCGAGCTCGAACCAGCTGCGGCTGTAATAGCGTGACGCGGGGATCGGTCCGGTGCCCAGCCGCAGGTCGGATTCCCCGAGCAGCGGCGGCGGCGGGATCGCATCCTCGCTGCGGACCTTGGCGGCGGTGATGTCCGGCCGGACCGGTTCCGGCGGCAGGCTCGGAGCATCGCGCCGGTTGGAGGCGGCAGTGTCCGTGTCGAGCCCGGCCATCATGCTCTCCCATAACTGCGCCCGGCGATGCGCCGGCTTTGTCGGACAACCGTCCCAAACCGGCCGACAAAGTCAACGCGGTTGGAGATTCGGTCTCGCGCTCCCCGCAATACGCCCTAGTTTCGCCCGTAAACAGCGGCGATTGGTTGCAGTCGGCACATAGAAGTCCCTAAGCTGATCGCCGGAATCTTGGACCAAAACGCACTGGGGGTGGCGTTGCGTTCAACGAGAAGAGGGCGGGCCGGGCGTCCGACGACGGACGATCTGGAGAAGCGCAAGGCGAAGGTCCTGGCCATTGCCGAGGAGCTGTTTCTCGCGCGTGGCTATCTCGGCACGACGATGGCCGAGGTCGCCAAGCGGGCTCGGGTCTCGCCGCGGCTGATCACGGCGCATTTCGGCGACAAGGCCGGTCTCTTCATGCGCATCATCGAGGGCTGGAGCGCCAATTTCGCGCGCCATGCGCCCGAGCAGGATATCGACAAGCCGCTGGAGGCGATTCTCTATGACGCGGCGCAATTCGCCTGGCAGACCGCCTATTCCCGGGAGGCGATCAGAATGCAGCGTCTGGTCGTCGGCGAAGGCGACCGTTTCCAGACGCACACGACGGAGATCGCCCGAAACTCGACGCGCAACCTGATGGCGCCGCTCGAGGCCATCTTCGCCAATCTCTCGGCCAGAGGACTGATCGACTCGGCCGATCCGGTCCGGGCCTGCAAGTTCTTCCTCGATCTGATCGTCGGCTATTCGCCGCCCCAGGCGGCGATGGGCTATTGGGAACGGGTGCCGGACGACGCCGAACTGCGCGGCAAGGTCCGCTTCTTCTGTCACGCCCTGTCGGCCGACCGGCGCGGATTGCCCGCGAACTAGCGATCGCCGCGAGGCGGTCGAATAATGTCATCGGCGATTGACGATAACTTGCGGCTGGCACCATAGTCCGGGCGGGACAGGCGTCACGAGGCGCCCGCAATCGCCGGGAAGAGGAGGTCGCTATGGCACTGCTGCAGGGTAAGGCGGTCGTGGTCACGGGCTCGGGTCATGGCATCGGCGCAGCCTGCGCCAAGGGTGTCGCCCGCCAGGGCGGCGCGGTGGTGATCAACGACATCAATCCGGCGCGCGCCGAGGCCACCGTCGCCGAGATCAAGGCGGAGGGCGGTCAGGCCGTCGCCTGCGTCGCCGACATTTCGCAATGGGAAGAGGCCGGGCGGCTGATCCAGACCTGCATCGATTCCTTCGGGCGCATCGACGGTCTGGTCAACAATGCGGTCTATTATTCCTACGGACTGCTCAGCGAATATGATCCGAAAGGGGCGGAGCGTTCGATCGCGGTCAATGTCGTCGGCAGCTTTCATTGCACCGGTCATGCGATCAAGCCGATGCTGGCGCAGAATTCGGGCTCGATCGTCAATGTCGTCTCCGGCGCCCACCTCGGCATGGTTCATATGGGCGTCTACGGCGCGACCAAGGGCGCGCTCGCGTCGATGGTCTACACCTGGACGCTGGAGCTCGAAGGCACTGGCGTGCGGGTGAACGGTCTCTCGCCCTTCGCCGCGACCAATGACGATGGCGCGCAGACCTATGGCGATGCGGAGGAGGCCGCCGCGCGCCAGGCGCTGCTGCCGAAGCCCGAGAACAACAGCTTCGTCACCGAATTCCTGCTGTCCGACCTCGCCGCCGACGTGCGCGGCCAGTTGGTGCGCTGCGACGGCGACGAGATCTATCTCTACAGCCATCCCGCGCTGCTGCTGCCGTCGGTTCGCCGCGAGAGGTGGAGCGCCGAGGAGCTGGGGCGCGTGTTCCAGAACGAGTTCAAGGATCGTCAGGTCCGCTGCGGGGTGCTCGGGCAGGAATCGCTGCCGGTCGATCTCACCGGTGGTTTCTGGGCGCGGCTGGCGGAGGCCGAGGCAGCGACGGTCGATTGAGTCGCTAGCGGTCGGCGATCAACTGGGCGAAGGTTTCGATCAATCGGCCTTCGCTGAGCAGGTGCTGGACCGTGCCGTGGCCGACGCCTTCGAGGCGTTCCAGCCGGATCGTCGACAGGCCGGCGAGATGTTCGGCATGGGCGACGTCCTTGGCCCAGTCCGCGCCATAGTAGAGCACACGCGGCACGGCGGGATCGGCATCTTCCAGGCGGATGCGGAGATCCTCCAGCCAGCGAGGGTCAAGCCGGGCGCGGACTGCCTCATTGAAGAACCAATAGAGCGGCAGCGACGACGTCAGGCTCAGGTCGGTCGCCTGCGAGAAGCCGAGATAGCCATCACAGGGAATGACAAGTGAGGTCCACAGGGCCGGGTAGCCGCTGCTCGAAAACCCCGAGAGATAGATCTTCTCGGCGCCAAGCTGACGCGCGGTTGCCTGGATCTTGTCGGCGATGCCGGCGGGATCCGAGGCAAATTCGGCGACACCCCGTTGATAGTTGGCAAGGCTGGAATCCTTGAGGATCAGCAGATGGCAGCCGATATCCTTCAGCATCGCGTGAAGCGCGAGGTGCGAGATATAGAAATTGTTGAATATCGTCGCGAAGATGACCAGCAATTTTCGGCTGTTGCGGTCGCCCTCGAACAGCAGATAGCCGCTCTTGCGATAAGCCCGGACGATCCGCGTGCGGTCGACTTCTTCCAGGCGATAACGCTCCCGCACGATGCGGTGACATCTTTCGAGGACCATGGCGTAGTCGCGAAACGCATGTCCAGGATGTTGCTGCAGCTGACCGATCAGCGGCAGCGCGCCGAGATGGCCATGGGCGACCATTTCTTCTGCGAGAAAAATGGCCTGCCGCGGACCCATCCTCTCCCACTTTGCCATATCTTCGATACGACGGAGGCTCTCGACCGAATGTTGGACGAGATGATCGAAGTCCAGCGTCGTGGTCGTGCCGGGCCGGGGTAACGTCTTTGCCATGGAGTGGGTTGTCGAAACTCGTTTTAGTTGATGCGGTTACCCATCGGGGTTGCGGACCCGAAGCAGACACAGGGGAGCGCGCTTAATATGGCCGGGAAGGCCCGTGATCCAGTGTCTTTTCTGCTCGACAACCGCGCCCGGCGATGGGATCTCGCCAGAGGGCGCCGGGGCTTTTGCCGGGTAAACAGGGACCGCAACGTGGATTTGCTCGGACAGGACTGTCTGCTGGTGAGCGGCGACGGCCGGTCGGCGCGGGCCCGTTCGATTGCCGAGACCACGAGGCTGTTCGCCGCCGCTGGTGTCGCAAGCGGCAGCATCGTGCTCTACCAGGGGCGGCAGGCGCCGGCGCTGGTCGCGATCTTCTGGGCGACGGTCGCGCTGGGTGCGATCTTCGTGCCGATCGACGTCGGCTGGCCCGACTATCTCCTCGCCCGCGCCGCCGGCAATCTCCGCCCCGCCGTCGTCATCGCCGATGAGCAGCTGTTGCCGGCGCTGGCCAAGCTCTACCCCGCTGCGACCGCAATCGCTCTTGCGGACGTGGCCGCGGGCGACAGCGGTGCAACCCCGGCGGCGATGACGCTCCCCGTGGAGATCGCCGGCAGCGCGCCGGCTGCCTGCCTCTTCACCTCCGGTTCGACCGGTGTCCCGAAGGCGGTTGTCGTGTCGCGCGACGGACTTGCGCACAGCGCGCGGACAACTCTTGGCAGCTTTGCCTGGCGCGCCGGCGACCGGCTGGTCAACCTGCCCGAGCCGCACGCGATGAGCGGTTTGCGCAATGCGCTGGTCGCGGCGCCGCTCGGCGGAGTCGAATGGCTGGCGGTCCCGGACACGGCGCTCGACAATGTGTTCGCGCGCACCGCCTGGCTCGCGGAGGTGCGCTGCAACCATCTGGTCGCAGGCCCTGCCTTCCTGCGCCAGCTCATGCTGATGGGCGCACGGCTCCCGGCCGGCGCGCTCGGCGACCTGCGCGCGATCTATTCGACCGGCGCCGCGCTCAACCAGGTAGTTGCGAGCTGGCTGCGGGACACCCATGGCGTTGCGGTGGTCAACTATTATGGCCTGACCGAAACCGGCGGCCTTTGCCTCAGCCAGTCGCTCGCCGACGCCAAGGCGGGCGACACCAGCCTTGGCCGCCCCGTCGGCTGCGAGGCGCGCCTGGTCGACGAGGACGGCGTATGTTCCGATCACGGCGAGCTTCAGATCAAGAGCGCGCAATTGATGATGGGCTATCTCGACGATCCTGAACTGACGTCAGCCAAATTCGACGGCGACTGGCTGCGCACCGGCGACATCATGCGTCGCGACGACGACGGTCGTTTCCATCTGGTCGGACGCAACGGCCTTGCGATCAAATCCGCCTCGACCGACCGGATCCATCCCGAAGAGCTAGAAAATTTGCTGGAGCAACATGATGCTGTCATCGATGCAGCGGCGCTGGGCTTTCGCAGCGAGGCTGGGATCGATCAGATCGCTCTGCTGGTCGTGCGCCGATCAACTGGGCTGGAGGACAATGCGTTGAAGCTTGCTCTGGCCCAATTCATCCAGCGGCATCTCGGCTGCGATCGCACGCCCAATCTCATTGCCTTTGTCGACCAGCTGCCGCGGACCGGCGGCAAGATCGCGCGAACCGCGTTGCGCGAGATGATTTCGTGAACGCGCCCGAGGCGGTCCGCCGACTGGCCGATGGCGCGGACAGGACCTGGCTGGATACCGGCCGTCGCACGATAAGGTTCAAGGAGCTCGACGAGCGCATCCGCAGCGTCGCCGCACTGCTCGCCGTGCGCGGCATCGCGATCGGCGACCGGATCGTCATCGCCTCGCGCGACGACGCCGAGACCGCGCTCAACTTTGTCGCACTGGTCGCCAATGGCGTCACTGCGATCAACCTCGATCCGGAGACTGCGGCGCCGCGCGCGCAGGCGCTGATCGCACGCAGCACGCCGCGCCTGATGATTATCGACGCCGCGCTCGCCGACGGCTGGGCGCTGGCGGGCGATGATCGCCTGATCCGCATCGAGCCGGCGTCCGCATCGGGCAAGCTGCTCGGCGGACTGGTACGTCAGGCGCCAGCCAGCGGCTTTCATGCCGAGCTTGCCGCCGCCGGTACAGCTGCTCCGCCTGCCGCGATCCCGCCGGAGACGCTCGCCTATATCCTGTTCACGTCGGGCACGACCCAGCAGCCCAAGGGGGTGTGCATCAGCCACCGCGCGCTGTTCGCTCATCTTGCCACGCTGAACCGGATTTACGGTTGCGATGAGGACAGCGTCATCCTCAACACGCTGATGCTGTCGCATGCTGACGGGATCACCCAAGGCCCGCTGCTCGCCTGGTTTGCGCTGGCCACGCTGCACCGCCCGTTTCCCTTCGAGATCGGCAAGATCGACCAGCTGCTCGATGCGGTCCACCGGTTGCGGATCAGCCATATGATCGTTGTGCCGACGATGCTGGCGCTGATCGTCCGGCTGGGCGGCGAGCGTCGCGACGCATTCGAGGGCGAGCACTTCCGCCTGTTGAGCTCCAGTGGCGCGGCGCTCGAGGCCGAATTGTGGACAGAGGTCGAGCAGCGCTTCGGGGTGAGCGTGATCAACCTTTATGGTCTGACCGAAACCGTCGCCGGCGGGGTTTTTGCCGGCGGCCCCGTCGGCGTTCCGCATCCGGGCAGCATCGGTCGCCCAATCGATTGCGAGCTGCGCATCGTCGACACCGACGGCCGCGACGTCGGCGTCGATGAGCCGGGCGAGCTGCTGATGCGCGGCGAGCTGCTGATGTCGGGCTATTTCGACGATCCGGCGCTGACCGCCGAGACGATGGTCGACGGCTGGTTCTATACCGGCGATCTTGCCAGCCGCAATGCGGACGGCATCTATTTCATCCGCGGCCGGATCAAGAACATTGTCATCCGTGGCGGGGTCAACATCTCGCCCGAGGAGATCGTCGAGGCGCTCAACCTCCATCCGGCGGTGCGCGAGGCGACCGCCTTTGGCATCGCCGATCCGATTTGGGGTGAACAGCTCGTCGCGCTCGCGGCGACAGACGGCGCCGATGAGGCCGAGTTGCGCCGCCATGCGCAGAGCCAGCTCGAGCCACGCAAGCTGCCGGACCGTATCGTCATCGTCGATGCGCTGCCGCGCGGCCGCTCGGGCAAGGTCGTCATCGATGAGGCACGGGCGCTGTACGAGCGCAGCATCCTGCAGCCCGAACCAGCGCTTCCGCACAAGCAAGAGTCGTCGGATGACGTGCGGCGATTGCTGGCCATCGCCGCCGGCGCGTTCAGGACCAGCCCCGATCAGCTGACGCTCGATGCCAGCCCTGACGATGTGTTCGGCTGGGATTCGATGGCGCATATGGAGTTTGTCGTTGCGCTCGAACAGGAATTCGGCGTCTTTCTGTCGCCGAGCGTCGTGATCGGCATCGACCGGCTGTCGAAGGCCCTCGATGCCGTGCGTACCGGGTGAGCGGGCGTTGCGCGACTGGACCATCGAGACACTGTCCTGCCCGAGCTGCCGGCGCGGCTATGCGCTGTCGATCGACGAGCAGACCGCGGATGAGATCATCGAGGGGCAGCTGACCTGCCCGGGTTGCGCGGTTGAAATTCCAATCCGCGCCGGCTTCGCGATGTTCACCGCCGCCGGCATCGCCGGCCAATCCGCAGGCGGTGATTTGATCGAGCAGCGGGATTACGAAGCCTATCGTGCGCAGAAGGCGCGACGCGGCGAGATCGAACGCTATGCCGCATTTCACCCGTTTAACGAAGGCGTGCGTGCGGCCGATGTGCTGATCCCGCGCTTTGCCGCGCATCTTTCGCCCGGCGCGCTGATCCTCGATCCCTGGAGCCGCACCGGCTGGAGCGCGGCCTGGCTCGCGGCGCGCTTTCCCCAACAACACATCGTCGCACTGTGGGAGGGCGATCGCAGCGTACTCGGCTACAGCGGCTTCGACTATTGGTTCGGCGTCGGCAAGAAGCCGTCCAATCTCGATATCCTCTTCGTCGAGCCCGATCATGGCCTGCCGTTCGCCGATGATGTCTTCGCCGGGCTCTACGCGCATGACTGCTGGCACCGCTTTTCGCCGATGCCCTTCTGGGCGGATTGCCTTCGCGTAACGACGGCGGAGGCGCCGATGATCCTGGCGCACACCCATCTCAGCAATAGCGTGCCCGATCCGTGGTTCGATCGCGGCTGCGTCATCCGCCACGGCCGCGACTATCGGCGGTGGCTCGATAGCTTGCTTGCCGACGACCAGCGCGATGGCTGGGTCTGGAGCGAGGTCGACCTGTTCCACGTCGTGGGTGGCGATGCGTTGCCACAGGACTCGCCCGACAGCACGCACTATTACAACGCGCTGATCTTCATCGCGGATCCAGCGAAAGCGCCGGTCGCCGAGGCGCGCGACGACGGTGACCTGCGGTTGCTGGTCAATCCGCTGTTCCGCATCGATTTCGCCGGCGGCACCGCATCGGTCGATGGCCGGCTCTACGACGGCCTCGTCGGCGGGCTGCTCGATCGCCACCCGGCCTATCGCGCGCATCTGCCGCAACAGCGCTTGCATCTGACGAAGGATGAGCGGCTCGCGATCGCGCTTGCCGTGACCGGCCACTCCATCGCGGACATTCGCGCTGCAATCGGAGACGCTGCGCCGACACCCGCTATGATCGCTGCCGATCTGCTGCTCCCCACGCCTGTCGCGGGCAGGGGCATCGAGATGCAGCGGTTCCATGCCCTCCAGCTGCCACCGCCCGGTTCCGCTGCGACCTTCCTCGAACAGCCTTGGCAGCGTGATGACCTGGCGCTGCGATCGAGCGACGGCGGCGAAATCCGCGGCGCGGAGCTTCGCGCCTTGTTCGACGCGATGGTCGCTGCGCTGCGCGATCTCGGCGCAGGCCCGGGGCGGGGGATCGCCTGCGCGGTCGGCGATCACCCGCTGGCGCTGCTGATCTGCCTCGCCACGCTTGCCTGCGGCGGCGATGCCTGGCTTTCCTCGGCCGCGCAGCCGGGCGCTGCCGATCTGGTCATTGCGGCCGACTCGCAGCCGGTGCGGGACGGCGCAGTTGCGCTCGGTCTCGACGGCGCGGCCGGCTCGCTGATCGATCGGCTGTCGGCCGCGACGCGAGGGGACAGCTGGATCGCGCTGGGCGGCGATGTGGTCTTTCGCAGCGGGGACCGGCTGGTTCGCATCGCCGGCAACAGCCTCATCGAGGCGGCCTTGTCCTTGCAGGCCGCATCGGCAGTGGGTGACCTCGCCCTGGCGAGCCTCGATCATGGCGCCGATCTGCTGGCCTGTCTTGTCACTCTGGCCCATGGCGGCGCGATCCGACTCGGTTGATCGCAGGCGCGCGGCCTATTGCATCGTGCGGCCGCCGTTGACGATGATGTTCTGCCCGACGATGCCGATTGCATCCTCGCTGGCGAGGAAACGGATCACCGCGGCCATGTCCTCCGGCTCGCACATTCGTCCGCGCGGAATCTGCGCCATGGCGGCATCGACGATATGCTTTGGCACGCCGTCGATCACCGCCCGGGTGCGGGTCACGCCGGGGCTGACCGCGTTGACGTTGATGCCGAACGGCGCGAGCTCGCGCGCGAGGCCACGCGTAAAGCCGATCACCCCGCCTTTCACCGCGGCATAGTCGACCAGCTTGGGATCGCCGTAGATCGCCGATTCCGAGGCGATATTGACGATCTTGCCCGATTGCCGCTCGCGCATGCCCGGCGCGACCGCACGCGACCAGTTGAGCGTCGTGCGTAAATTGGTGTCGATCAGGAAATCCCAGATCGCCGGATCGGAATCGGTGAAGTCGGTCTGCTTCTGCCGTGCACTCTGGCCGCAGTTATTGATGAGGATGTCGACCCTGCCGTGGGCCGCGATGATATCGGCGTGCGCCTTCTGCACCGCGTCGTAATCGGAACAGTCGAGCGGCAGCAGCTCGGTCGTCAGGCCCTTGTCCGCCATGACGTCGCGGAGGATCGCCAGCCATTCTTCATTCTTGTCGACCGCGATGACATGCGCGCCTTCGCTGGCGAAGCGCGTCGAGATGGCGCTGCCGATCCCGCCGGCGGCGCCGGTGACGACGGTGATCCGGTTGGCGAAAGCGCCCATGCGATCAGGCGGCGAGGCGAATGCTGGTCAGGTGCCGGACGCGCGGATTGCCGTGATCGAAGGTCAGCGGCGCATCCGGCTCCGCACGATGCAGCCCCGGAAAGCGGCGCGCGACATTGGCGATCAGCGGCGGCATCACCGCGCGAGCGATGACATTGCCGATGCAGGTGTGGATGCCGGCGCTGAAGCCGAGATGATCCTTGTTGTTCGGCCGGTCGAGATCGAAACCGTAAGGATCGGGAAACTCTTCCGGATCATGACAGGCGGCGGCGAGGATGACGTAGATCGGCGTGAACTTGGCGATCGCCAGCCCTTCGAACTCGAGATCCTGGGTGGGAAAGCGCATCACCTGGGCGACCGCGGGGAACAGCCGTAGCGTCTCTTCGAAATGGCGCGTCGCCAGCGCCGGATCGCGACGGATGCGCTCGGCGACATCGGGGTTCTCGGCGAGCTTGAGCAGCGTCGTCCCGACCGTCGCGGCGACCGTCGTCAGCCCGCCGGCGAACAACACGACCATCGTCGCCATGACGTCGTCCTTGCTGATCGTGCCGTCATCGGAAGCATCGGCGATCAAGCGGACGATATTGTCGCTCTTGTCCTTGCGCGCGCGCTCCAGCGCGACCTCGCAATATTCCGTGCCGCGCGCCCAAGCGTCGAGATAGGCCTGCGGCTTGCCGCCGCCGGGCGGGATCTGGTCGAGCAACGGGATCGTCGCGAGATAATCGGTGAAGACGTATTCCTCGTTCTTCGGCACGCCCATGAAGCTGTTGAGCAGCAGCCTCAGCGAGAAGGGATAGCCGAGGTCGGCGACGCCATCGAACTCGGAACCGAGCCCGTCGAGCAACTCGTCGGCGATCCCCTGGGCGCGGCTCTTCAGCACCTCAAGCGCGCGCGGCGAGAAGGCCGGTGCGACGATCTTGCGCAGCTGGGTATGCTCGGGCGGATCGCTGTAGTTCATCACCGGGCGGCTGTTGAAGAAATCGACCCGCTCCATGCCCGGCGTGCCCGGCGGCTTCACGCTGGAGAACTGCTTGTAGAAGCTCAGCATCGACTTGGCCTGGCGGTAGCGCGCGACGACCACAGCGGGCTTGCCCTCGACGTCGATCGGCAGCGGCGAGGCCGCCTGCAGCGCTGCGTAATAGCGCGGCGGATCCTGACGGAAGGCCTGGCCGAAGGGATGGAAGTCGGTCAGCAGGTCGGTTGCTTCGGCGCTCTCCAGCATGGTCGGCCTTCCAATGGTGACGATCCGCTCCCCGCGACCTTAGCGCGCGCGGCGGATTTGGCACCGGGGGAATTGTTAGAACGATGGCCAAATCTGTGTGATTTCCCGGTGGTGCGCGGCGTCCGCGGTTGAATTCGCGCCCGGCGCAGGATTAGCTCGCAGAGCGATCGACGAGGGGTGAAGGCGCGCCATGACCAGCCAGGATGAACGCGGCAACGCCCGCAAGCGCGAGGGAAAGCTCGGCTTCATCGAACGTCCACGGCTCGAGGTCTATCGCGAGACCTACGCCTGGATGGCCAAGCTCGAACGCCGGAATGGTATCCTCGAGGTCCGCTTCCATACCGATGACGGGCCGGCGCTCTATTCCTCGGCGGTGCACAACGCCTGGGGGCTGCTGTGGTCCGACATCGGCCGTGATCCCGAAAATGAGGTGCTGATTCTCACCGGCACCGGCGACAAATGGATTGCCGGCTTCGATCCCAGCCACAGCTCCGCCGCGGGCGCCGCCGATGCCCTGCAAAACATGGAAAGCGACAGCTTCTACGACCACCTCTATTACGATGCGACCAAGGTGCTGGAGAGCTTCATCTTCAACATCGACATCCCGACTATCTCCTGCATCAACGGGCCGGGGATGCACACCGAGTTCGCGCTTGCCTGCGACATCACGCTCTGCGCCGATCACACTGTCCTGTCGGACCCGCATTTCATGTTCAACGTCGTCCCCGGCGACGGCCAGGGCCTGACATTCCAGGAGCTGATGGGGACCAAGCGTTCGGCCTATTATCTTTACACCAGCGACAGCATCACCGCCGATCAGGCGAGGGAGATGGGGCTGGTCAATGAGGTGCTGCCGCTCGACAAGCTCGGCCCGCGCGCCTGGGAGATCGCCGCGATGATCATGCAGCGTCCGCGCAACGTCCGCCGGCTGACCGCTGCTCTTTTGCGGCGGCGATGGAAGGAACGGCTGGTCAAGGATCTCGGCTTCCATGTCGCCCATGAGCTGCTGGGCGCGCGCATCGTTCGCTAGCCGTCACGCCGGTGTGAAGAACGGCCCGTCCTCCATCTGAACCCGGCCGGCGTTCAGCAGCATCGCGAGCATCGCGTACATGCCGATCGTCATGATCAGGTCCATGATCTGCCTGTGGTCGAAATGCTCACTCAGGATCGCCCAAAGCTCGTCATCGATATCGGTGTCGCGCTTGAGCTGGTCGACCGTGCGGAGCAGGGCGCGGTCGAGCGGATCGGTCCAGACGGGCGCATCCGGCCCCGCCTTGATCCCCTCGATCTGCTCATCGGTCAGGCCTGCCCGTCGCCCGGCGGGTTCGTGCCTCGCCCATTCATAGGGCGAATGGCTGAGATGGGCCGTGCGCAAGGTGACCAGCTCATAGGTCCGCTTGGGCAGGGATGAATTGAGCAGCAGATGTCCGCCGAAGGGCTGGAAGGCCATCGCCAGATTCAAATGATTGGCCAGTGTCAGCGGCACGTTGAGCTTCGGCACGCCGTCGACGCATCCCAAGCCCTCCATGCGGCGAAAAAGATCACGCACCTCGTCGGTCCATTCGGACTCGGGCAGGGGTGGGATTCGCGGGCCGTCGGTCATCTGCAAATGCTCCATCAAAGCAGGCCAACCGCCTGCAGCTCGGCATAGAGCGGATCGCCCTTGTCGCGACGCGCCAGTGGCCAGCTCGCATCGGGTTGTGGCTTGTCGGCCGCGCGGGCAGCCCAGAGGCCTTCATAGACGACGATCCGTTTGGCGATCTTCCAATGCCCGTCGCGACGCTCGAACAGATCGACATAGCGACCGGCGCCGCTCATATCGAGAACGCCCGGCGCCGAGCCGACCTCCTCGCCGAGCATAGCGATCCGTGCCGCCTGCGCGCTTTCGGCATAGCGCTGCCGGGCCATGATCTGGGTTTCGACGATCGCCTTGTCGGGGCCGGCGAAGTCGATCGTGATGTTGCCGGCATGGTGCATTGATTGGGTGATCTCGGCGTGGCGCTCGATCAGCCAGGCGATCATGTCCTCGATGCCGCCCGAGAACATCCCGTGATCGTCATGGGCATCCGGATGGAACACCGTGCGGACCAGCTCCCAATCCCGGCGATCGACTCCGCGGCACCAGCGATGGATGACGTCCTGGATTTCCAGGCGATCTGCTATTCGTGGCTCGAACATGGCCGGCTCACCCTAGCGCTCGCGGCAAATCTGCCGTCGGCGCAATTGTTAGAACGATCACCGCATCTGTGCGAATTCGAAAGGAGGCTGGACGGCCGCGGTTGAATTCGCGGCTCGTGCGGGATTAGCTCGCCCGGCGATGATCCAGGGCGGCCTCTCTCTCTTCGTCTGGCAGGACGGTCGCCGCTGGGGAGAGCGGCGGTCGGAGACCTATCTTCAGTCGCTGGGCGGCCATGTCGCCGCGCGGCCCGCCACCACGGCGCTCGATTTCGGGGGCAATCTGATCAGCTTTGGCGAGCTCGACCATCGGTCCACCTGTCTCGCCAATGGCCTGGCGGCGCTGGGGCTAGGCGCCGGCGACAGGCTGGTCGCCTTGCTCGACAACAGCGAGGACTTCGTCCTGGCGATGATCGCCACTCATCGTCTGCGCGCGATCTTCGTGCCGGTGAACACCGCCTATCGCGGCGAATTCCTCCGTCATCAGCTGGCCGATTGCGAGGCCGCGATCGCGATCTGCGAAGCGGACTATCTCGAAGCGCTGCTGCCGCTGATCGAGAACCTGCCACTGTTGAGGACAATCGTGGTTCGTGGGCAAGGCGAGGCGAGCGACATCGCGACGATCCCGCTGGAGACGGTGAAGGCTGGAGGCGCCGCCGCGATCGCGGAGACTGTCGCGCCTGCGGACATCGCCTGTCTGATCTACACCTCGGGCACGACTGGTCCGTCCAAGGGCTGCATGATCAGCCATGACTATCTCTGCAGCATCGCCCGGCGGCGCCATCGCTCGGTCGCGCCGGTGGCGGGCGAGATCAGCTGGTCTTGCCTGCCGCTCTATCACATCGCCTCGCTCAGCACGGTGCTGATCGCCAATCTGCTGTCGGGCGAGCGGGCGTCGATCGCGGCGCGATTTTCGGTCAGCGGCTTTTGGGAGGAGATCGAACGCGCGCGCGCCTCGTCGATCGTCATCCTCGCCTCGATGGTCTCGCTGATCGCGCGCGCGCCCGAAACCGAAGCGATGCGTCGCTGCCACGGCCAGCTGCGCGTCGTCACCGGCGTGCCGATGAGCGCGGAGGACCGCCGGTTGTGGCAGGAGCGGTTCGGCGTCCACTACGTCAACAGCTTCGCCTATGGCCAGACCGAGGCCAATCTCGCGACGCTGCTGCCCTGGGGCGAGCCGATCCCACCACTCGATTCGATGGGTCCGCCGTCCGAGGATTTCGACGCGATGGTGGCGGACGACGACGACCGGCCGATGCCGCTCGGTCACGCCGGCGAGCTGCTGCTGCGGCCGCGCCAGCCGGGTGTGATCTTCTCGGGCTATTGGCGGCGGCCGGAGGCGACGCTGCAGGCGATGTCGGGCCTGTGGTGGCACACCGGCGATTTCGTCCGGATGGATGCCGACGGATTCCTCTATTTCGTCGACCGCAAGAAGGATTATCTCCGCGCGCGTGGCGAGAATATCTCCAGCTTCGAGGTCGAGAGCACGGTGATGCGCCACCCTGAGGTCGCCGAGGTCGCGTTCCATGCGATCGGTCTCGACGATGAGATCAAGGCGACCGTGATCCGGCAGGCGGGCTCGGCGCTTAGCGAGCAGGAGCTGTTCCACTGGGCCGAGGAACATCTGCCCTATTTCGCGGTGCCGCGGTTCATCGAATTCCGTGACGCGCTGCCGAAGACGCCGACCGGCCGCGTGCAGAAGAGCGAGCTGCGCGCGGAGGGGAAGACCGCGGCGACCTGGGACGCGCATGACGCCGGGCTGGAGATTCGGCGCAGGCGGGCGAAGCTGTCGGGATGAGCGAGACCGTCGCCATCGCCGGCGCCTATGAGATGACGCCCGGCCGCTACCGCGACGTCGATGCGCTGGCGCTGTTCCGCCAGCTGCTGCGCGAGGCGCTGACCAGCTGGCCGGTGCGCCCGCAGGACGTCGACGGTTTCATCACCCATCCCTGCGGCTATGCCAACAGCCCGGACAATTACATTCACGACAAGCTCTTCGCCGAGCTCGGCATCAGGCCCGCCTTCGCCGAGACGATGAATCTCGGCGGCGCGACCTATCCGGCTATGATCAACCGCGCGGCGATGGCAATCGAGACCGGCCGGGCGAGCGCGGTGCTGTGCATCGGCGCGGGGAAGTTCATGAAACCCGGCGCCGGTGGCGGCGAGATGATGGCGCGGGCGATCAGCGACGGCAATCTCGAGGTGCCCTATGGCACCTTCATCCCCGCGCTCTACGGCCTGGTCGCGAGCCAGTACATGGCCGAGCGCAATGTGACGGCCGCGGATCTCGCGCGCGTCGCCGTCTCGGCGCGCAAATGGGCGCTGCTCAATCCACAGGCACGGATGCGCGCGGCGGGGCCGATCACGATTGAGGACGTGCTCGCCTCGCGGATGATCGCGACGCCGTTCCATTATCTCGACTGCTCGGTGCCGTCGGATGGCGGCGGCGCGGTGCTCGTCGCGCGCGCCGATCTCGCGCGGAAATGGACGGAGCAGCCCGCCTATGTCGTCGGCTATGGCGAGAAGCATGGCCGCGGCACGGTCAGCGAGCCGGGCGATCTGCTCGAGACCGGCGCGATCGCCTCGGGCGCCGAGGCGTTCCGCAAAGCGCGACTCGGGCCGGTAGACATCAAGGTCGCGCAAATCTACGACGCATTTTCCGCAACGCCGCTGTTGCTGCTGGAAAACCTCGGTTTTTGCGGAGTCGGCGAGGCGCCGGCGTTGGTTCAGAGCGGTGCGATGGATCCTGGCGGCCGCCTGCCGGTCAACACCTATGGCGGGCTGATGTCCTTCGGCCATACCGGTGACGCGTCGGGCATGTCGCTGGTCACCGCTGGCGCGCTCCAGGCGATGGGCAAGGCCGGGCCGGTCCAGGTCGACGACGCCAGCCATGTGCTGATCCACGGCTATGGCGGTATTCTCTACGATCACACCACGCTGATCCTGGCGCGCGAGCCATGACCGACAAGCCGATCCCGCAGCTGACCGACTTCAACCAGCCCTATTTCGAGGGCTGCGCCGTAGGCGAGCTGCGCATCCGCATTTGCAAGCGCTGCGCGACCAAATTTCGCTTCAACCATTATCTCTGCCCGAATTGCTGGTCCGAAGATCTCGGCTGGGAGGTGGCGAGCGGACGGGGCAGGGTGACCCATGTCACCGTCGTCCATCAGGCGCCCTATGAATCCTTCGAGCCCGATGCGCCTTATGCGATCGTGCTCGTCGAGCTGGACGAGGGGGTGCGGATGATGGGCAATCTGCTCAATTGCGATCCGGCGTCGATCGACATCGGCATGAAGGTCAAGGCGATCTTCGAATCACGCGGCGAAGTTTATATCCCGCAGTTCGTTCCCGACGACTGAGTTCGCATCCGCGCGATCCACGCGAGCAGCTTCTCGCGGTGCGCTGGTGCCAGGCTTTCGACCAGCATATCGGCCAGCCCGCCGCACAGCTTCTCGCGCAGCACCCCGAGCGGGAAGGGGCGATCGGCCCAGTCGATGCACATCGCGCTGGCGAACAGGCCGAGCCGCTCCGCCAGCACGTGCAGGTCGACATGCTCGCGGATGATGCCGCACGCCTTCTGGCGCCGCAGCAGATTGTACAGGCCGCGGATCTGCCGGTCGCGAAAGCGGTAATAGATATGGCGCGACGCGGTGAAGAACAGGATGTTGCTCTGCCGGACGAACTCCGGGTTGAGCGCGATCGCCTCCATCCAGCGCTCGGCGATGGCAGGAATGGTGCAGGGATCACCGTCATCGGGCGCGGCGGTGCGGCCGACGAAGATGCTGTATTCGCTGATCGCCGCGCTGATCGCCTCGTCGCGCGGACCGACGAGATTATAGACCGTCTGCACCGCATAGCCCGAGGTCTCGGCAATCCCGCGCACGGTGACATTCTCGCAGCCGACGTCGGCAATGAGGCGGCGGACTGCGGCGAGAACATGGGAGCGCCGCACCCTTTGGCTCTGGCGCGCCGCCATGGCCGTGCCGGGCTGGGTCGTCCGTAGCGGCACCGGCTCGAGCGGGTTGCGCAGCGCGAGCGCTTCGCCCTCGGTTGCCGGATTGGCGGCGCCGCGTGCAAGAGACGTGCTTTGGCTCAAGGCTTCCTCATCCCGCGGGCATAGTAGAGAAACCGGCCGCAGGGTCCAATCCCGGCCATTTCTACGGGCATTTGCCTCTCAGAACGGGCGATCGCTTCGTTCCATGGTTTTCGCTCGCCAGAGGCGAGGGGCGCGGTCAATGCTTACCGTCATTGGCGGCTCGCTGCCGCACCGTCAGGACTCGACGATGGACCGGATCCAACCCACTGAGGACACTCGCTGGCGCCTCGACAGCCCGGGCAAGCCGGACTGGCCGCATGAGGTGCGCCCGGGGACCAACAAGTATTTCATGATCTCGGTGGATTCCCACCTGATGCCGAACATGCGTGAGTTCGTCGGCCGGCTCGACCGCAAATGGCACGACCAGATGGCGCGGGTGGAGAAGCGCGATGACGGCCAGCGCTATCTCATCGTCCCGGGGATGCGGCCCGAAAGGCTGCTGCACACCGATTTCGCCGGTGACGATCTTGCCCGGTCGGAGGCTGGTGGCGACATCATCGCCCTCGCCAGGGACGGCCATGGCGATCCGGTTGGCCTCGAGCGGATCCTCGATCAGGCGCGCGACGGGGTTGACGGCGAGGTGATCTTTCCGAATGGCCCGGTGCTGCTGATGTGGAGCTCGAACGACGTCGAGTTCGTCGCCGCGCAATGTCGCGCCTGGAATGACTGGGCCTGGGAGGTCTGCGGCCCGTACAAGGAAAAATGCAATCCGGCCGCGGCGCTCGCGACCGCCGACATCGACCAGTCGGTCGCCGAGGTCGAGCGGGTCGCCAAGCTCGGCTATCGCGTGCTGCTGCTGCCGTGCAAGCCGATCTGGGGCGAGCACCGGGTCGAGCACATCAATTACAATCTCCCGATCTACGACCGGCTCTGGGCAGCGATCCAGGATCACGACCTGGCGATCACCTATCACGTCTCGACGGGGAAGGACCCGCGCGCCGCGCGCGGCAATGGCGGGGCGGTGATCAACTATGTCGTCCACTCGCTCGCGCCGACGATCGAGCCGATCGTCAGCATGTGCGCCTCGGGTGTGTTCGAGCGTTTCCCGAATTTGCGGGCAGGGACGATCGAGGCGGACGCCGGCTGGGTGCCGTGGATGCTGGAGAAGATGGACGAGTCCTATCTTAAGCATCATTTCTGGGTGCGGCCGAAGCTCGAGATGCTCCCGTCGGACTATTACCGGCGCAACTGCTTCGCCTCCTTCGGCGAGGATCGCGCGGCGGTTGCGCTGTGCGAGGAATTCGGCCTCGAGGACAATCTGATGTGGGCCAATGATTACCCGCATCACGAGGGCTCCTGGCCCTATTCGGCCGAGGCGATCGAGCGGACCTTCACCCCCGCGCTGCCGGAAAAGACGCGTGCCAAGCTGCTCGGCCTGAATGCGGCGCGGGTGTTCAAATTCGATGTGCCCAAGGGCGCGCCAGGACTGTGATGGTCGGCTAGACGCTCAGCGTTGCGAGCGTCGCGCTACTTCCAGTCCGCGGCGCGGGCTTTGCGCTCGGCATCCGCGTCGAGTGGATCGCCGGCGATCAATTGTTCGACCACCGCTGCTTTCGCCACATCGTCGCCCGCCATGCGATAGCCCGTGCCGGCGGCATGGCTTGCCGGGGCCGCGTAACGGAGCTCCCAGCCGCCGCCGCTGCGGCAGGCGACGCCGTCGATGTGCTGACCTGAGAAGCTGCGACAATAGCCGCCGTCCTTGCCGCGGAAGCTGAGCGCGACGCGGATCGGACCCGCTTCGCCCGAAAGCTGGCGGTCGAGCGCGCGAGCGACCGGCGTCGCCAGGGTGAGCGCACCACTGCGGTCGTCGACGCTTGCCACCATCATCGTCTGCTGGCCGGCGAGGACTCCCACCATCAGGCTGGCCGCGATTGCGCCGGGGACGGCCCAGCGACGCGGCGTGCGCGCCGCCTCCGCGCGCGCGGCACGGACCTCGGCGAGCGAGATGACCGGGGCGGTCTCCTTCCGCGGCAAGGCAACCGGCTCGTCGGCGATCGGTCCGAAGGCGGTGGTCATGCGCTCGGCGAGTCGCCGGTGCGCGGCGGCGCGCGCCGCCAGCGCCGGATCGCGCTCGATCGCCTCAACCAGTCTCGCCGCGGCCTCCGCCGACAGCTCGCCGTCGATCCAGGCGATCAGCTCCTCGTCGCTGACAAATGGCTCAGCCATGGCTCATTGCTCGCCCAGGAGGGACATCAGCGCCTGCCGGCCGCGTACCAGCCGGCTGGTCAATGTGCCGATCGGAATGTCGAGGAACTCGGCCGCCTCGCGATAGGCGAGGCCGTCGATCATCACCGCCGCGACCGCTTCGCGCTGATCGTCCGGCAGGCGATCCAGCGCCCGCATGAGGTAATGCAGCTCGACCGAGGATTCCGCCGCGCCCTCCGCGCCGACCCGCTCGCCCTGTTCTTCGGGCGCCAGCATCCCCTCGCGCCGCTGCCGCTGGCGCGCGGTGTCGATCCACAGGTTGCGCATGATCCGCATCGCCCAGCCGGCCATGCTGGTCCCCGGCTGGAATTGTTCGCGTGACTTGAGCGCGCGTTCCGCCGTCGCTTGTGTCAAATCGTCGGCATCGGCGGGATTTCGCGCCAGGCCATGGGCGAATCGCCGCAGCCGCGGCAAGACCGCTTCCAGCGCAGCCTCGAAATCCTCCACTTGTGCTTCTTTCGCTCATGCGGATGAAACGACCCGTCACGATCGTTTAATCCCGCGAACGAGGAAAAAAAGGAAGAGCCGGATGCATTCGCTCAAGGCCTTGCTCGCCGTGCTTCTCACTTGCGCTATGGCGCCGGCCGGCGCGCAGCTTCTCGGCGGCGGGGGAGGGCTCGGAGGGCTGGGCGGCCTGCCCGGTGGCTTGCTGAGCCCCGGAGGCGCCGGCAGCGTCGGCGGCGTCGACACAATCCGCGCGGTCGGCAGTGGGGTCTCGTCCTTGCCGTCGTCGCTGCTCTCGCTCCGCCGAGACCGGCAACTGTCGCTCGTCCGGGAGAACCGCAACGAACTCGACGTCGATGATGCCGGCAACCCGATCCGCCGCGATGAGATCGTCGGCATCAATCTGTCGGCGGAGTCCCTGGCCAAGGCAGATGCCGCAGGCTTCCGCGTCGATCGCCATGAGGCGATCAGCGAGTCGGGGCTCGATCTCACGATCCTGCAACCGCCGGCGCGCAAGCCCGCGCGCAAGGCGATCAAGCAGCTTCGCGCCAGTGACCCGGCCGGCAACTACACGCTCGACCATGTCTATGAGCCGGCGCGCGGACCCGTCGGCGCCGCCCCTGGTGCGGCCCTGCAGCGGCCGGCGGGCGATGCTGCCGCGCCGATCGGGCTGATTGACGGTGGCGTCGGTAATCATCCCGTGTTCGACGGGGTCGCCGTCGAGCAGCGCGGCTTTGCCGGGTCGCCGCGGCCGAGCGGTCATGGCACCGCAGTCGCCTCGCTCCTCGTCGGCCGCGGCGCATCTTTCAACGGTGCCGCGCCGGGTCATGCGCTGCTGGTCGCCGACATCTATTGCGGCTCGGCCGCGAATGGCTCTGCCGTCGCCATTGCGCGCGCGCTCGCCTGGCTGGGCACGCGCGGTGTCGGCGTCGTCAACATCAGCCTGGTCGGGCCGGGGAACCCACTGCTCGAGGCAGCGGTGAAAGCGCTGCAATCGCGCGGCGTGCTGGTGGTGGCGGCAGTCGGTAATGACGGACCGGCGGCGCCGCCGCAATTTCCCGCCTCTTATCCCGGTGTCGTCGCCGTTACGGGAGTCGATGCCAAGGGCAAGGTGCTGATCGAGGCGGGCCGCGCGAGCCATCTCGACTTTGCCGCGCCTGGCGCCGATCTCGCCGCGGCCGTTCCCGGCGGGCGCTGGGAAGCGGTGCGAGGGACATCCTTCGCCGCGCCCTTCGTCGCCGGCACCTTGGCGCGGCTCTACAATGGTGATGCGCGGCAGGTGCTGACGCGGCTCGGCGCGCAGGCGAAGCCCGGCCGCAATGTCGGCCGCGGCATCATCTGCGGCGAGTGCCGCACGCTGCCGCGCACCGTCGGTCTCCGCTAAGCCACTTCGAAATGGCGATACTTTTTTGGGATTAAGTTCGCCTCCGCCGTCGTTCTCCTCATGCAGGCCGGCAATCCGGCACAAAGGAGGATTACGATGACCAAGCGCAATCAAACGCGCCTTTCGCTGCTGGTCGCAGCGGCGTTCGCAGTCACGACCATGCCGGCGAGCGCCCAGCTGCTGGGCGGCGGCGGCGGTGCTGTCGGCGGCCTCGGCGGCGCGGTCGGCGGGCTTGGCGGCTCGCTCGGTGGCTCGCTTAATGGCGCGGGCTCGCTCGGTGGCGATCTCGGCGGCACGGTCAACGGTGCCGCCAACTCGGTCGGCTCGGCGACGGGCAGCACCAGCAACAGCGTCAGCGGCCATGGGTCGGCCAAGGCCAACAAGTCGGTCGACACCAAGAGCGGCCACGCCAGCGCCAACGGCGATCTCGCCGGCAGCGTGACCGGCGCGACCAATAATGCGGTCGGCGCCAGCGGTCCGCTCGGCTCGGCCAACGGCAATCTCGCCGGCACGGTCGGCGGCAGCGTCAGCAAGAGCGTCGGCGCGGATGTCCAGGGCGTCGGCACCGATCAGGTGAGCAACACCGTCAACGGCGTGCGCAATCGCGCCGCGACGACCGCGGGCAATGCTCGCAATCGCGCCGGCACGGCGGCGACCAATGCCACCAATCGCGTGAAGGGCGTGGCGGCCAATGCCGCCGGCACCGCCAGCGGCACGGCCTCCGGCATGGCCAATGGCGCAGGCGGCTCGGCCTCCGGCGATCTCGCCGGCTCGGTCACCAGCAACGCCTCGGGAAGCATGCAATAATCGTCTGACTCCCCGCTCCAGACGATGAGGGCGTCGCCGGCTCAACCGGCGGCGCCCTTTTTATTGTGCTTCCGGCCACTGCATTTATCCGCGATCACGGAATTTCCGCCGCTGCCTCTCGTCACATGTGGAGCACCGCTCATCCACCGCTTGACGGAGCGGCCCGATTGGCGGCCTGCTTGGTGTTGCGTACATGAAAGAAGAGGGCCGGTCAGGTGGATGTCGACCTCGTAATCCGCAATGGAACCATCGTCGACGGCATGGGCGGCGAACCCTTTGCGGGTGACGTTGCGGTCAAGGATGGTCGGATCGCCGGTGTCGGCCCGGCGCTCGCCGTCCGGGCAACCGAAGAGATCGATGCCACAGGGCAGATCGTGACGCCCGGCTTCGTCGACATGCACACCCATTATGACGGCCAGGTCACCTGGGACCATCGGCTCTGGCCATCATCGCTGCACGGCGTGACGACGGTGATGATGGGCAATTGCGGCGTCGGCTTTGCTCCCTGCCGGCCGCAGGATCGCGAGAAGCTGGTCCATCTCATGGAAGGCGTGGAGGATCTGCCCGAGATCGTGCTCACCGAAGGGTTGCCCTGGAGCTGGGAGACCTTCCCCGAATATCTCGACTTCCTCGATGGCCGCAGCTTCGACATCGACGTCGCCGCGCTCGCACCGCATTCCGCCTTTCGCATCTATGTCATGGGCGATCGCGCCAGCGACCGCGAGATGGCGACGGCAGACGATCGCGCGAGGATGGCGACGCTCGTCGGCGAAGCGATCGAGGCCGGCGCGCTGGGTTTCGGAACGTCGCGCACCATCAGCCACAAGTCGAGCGACGGCAGTCTCGTGCCGACGCTCCGCGCTGCCGAGGCCGAGCTTGCCGAAATCGGCGGCGCCCTGGCGCAGCTCGGGCGCGGCATCATCCAGGTCTCCGATTTCCAGAACGCGGAGGAGGAACTGCCGCGGCTGCGTCGCATCGCCGAACAGACCGGCCGTCCGGTGTCGCTGACGGTTCTCCTCAAGCATCACACCGATCAATGGGACACGGCCCTGCAGTGGGTCGAGGACTGCATCGCCGCCGGGCTCGACGTGCAGGCGCAGGTATCTGGGCGGCCGATCGGCGCGCTGCTGGGCTTCGAGCTGAGCCGCAATCCCTTCTGGCAGTCGCCGACGTTCAAGCAGTTGAAGGCGCTTCCGCGCGAGGAGCGACTGGCGGCACTGCGCCAGGCCGATGTCCGGGCACGCATCATCTCCGAACCGCTCGATCACGACGAATCGGTCGGCGGCGACCTCGTGCGGCGCTGGGCCGGGATGTATCCGCTGGGCGACCCGCCGAATTATGAGCCGACGCCGGATGATTCGATCGCCGCCATCGCGGCGCGTAGCGGGGTCGCGCCGGAGGAGCTGGCCTACGACACGATGCTGGAGCAGGACGGGGAGGGCGTGCTCATCGTCCCGACCTCCGGCCTGGTCGGCGGCAATCTCGACACGGCCGGCAATGTGTTGCAGCGCCCCTACACCGTGCAGGCGCTTGGCGACGGCGGCGCGCATGTCGGCATTCTCTGCGATGCGAGCTACCCGAGCTTTCTGCTGCAATATTGGGGTCGCGAGCGGCGCAGCGGCTCGGGGACCATTCCGCTGGCTGCGCTGGTTCGTTGCCTGAGCTGGGAGACCGCGCAATCGGTCGGCCTGGGCGACCGCGGCGCCTTGCGGCCGGGTCTGCGCGCGGACATCAACGTAATCGACTTCGACAAGCTGCAGCTTGGCGCGCCGCGCGTGCAGCGCGATCTGCCCGCGGGTGGCGCTCGCGTGCTGCAGCGGGCGAGCGGCTATACCGCGACGATCGTCGGCGGACAGGTGACCTATCGCGACGGCGTTCCGACCGGCGCCTTGCCCGGACGCCTCGTTCGCGGCGCGCGGCCAAAACCTGCGAGCTGAGCGAAAGCAGTCGGATGTTCGCCTTGAGCCAATACAGCCGGATCGCGGTCGAACCGCTCACCGGCGCGATCGGCGCGGAAATCTCGGGCGTTGATCTCCGCAGGATCGACGATGAACTGTTCGCCGAAATCCGTCGCGCGTTCCTCGATCACGCCGTCATCTTCTTTCGCGATCAGGATCTGGACGAGGCGAGCCTGACCGCCTTTGCCGCGCGCTTCGCGCCGCCGACATTGTCGCCCCAGGCGAAGAATGACGGCAGCGTGGTCCATCGCCTGCATCGCGCCGCCGATGTCCCGCGGACGATCCGGAACCTCGGCGATCGCTGGCATGCCGACCAAAGCTCGCGCGAGCGGCCCAACATGGGCGCGGTGCTCTATTGCCTCGAAGCGCCGCCTTATGGTGGGGATACGCTCTTCGCCAGCCTCTGTGCTGCCTATGACCAGCTGTCTCGGGAGATGCGCGATGATTGCGACCGGCTGATCGCCATCCACAGCCTCATCGGCGTCTATGGGCCCGATGGCATGGGCGGGTCCCCGACGACGCGGCCGTTCCACTATGAGAACAACGCGGTCAGCTATAACGAGACCTATGCGCAGCTCGGCGAGGAAACGCTCGCGCTGATCCGCAAGCAGGTCGAGCATCCGCTGGTCTGCACCCATCCCGAGACTGGCCGGCCGATCCTCTACGTCACCGGCAACCACATCATTGGCGTGAAAGGTATGACCGAGCTCGAGAGCACGCAGCTGCTCGACGTCCTCAATCGGCACGTCACTCGGCCGGAATTCACCTGCCGCTTCCGCTGGAGGAAGGGCTCGCTGGCGATCTGGGACAATCGCTGCGCGCTGCATTATGCCGCCAACGACTATGAAGGTTTCGCCCGCACGATGTGGCGGATCGAGCTGGAGGGCAGCCGGCCGTTCGGACCAGCGATGCCGGCGGACGCGGAGGCGACGCAATGAACTGGATCGAAGTCTCCCGCGCCGCGCTCAATGGCGACGGCCTCGAACCCTATGTCGCCGGCGAGATCACCAATCTGTTCGACTGGGCGGAGAATCCGGCCGGCAGCTCGGCGCATCTGATGGCTCATCGCGGACGCTTCCTGGTCGATATCGTCACGATCGAGGCCAATGCCGTTCACCAGCCGAGCAAGCCCGGCGACGAGATTGTGGTCGTGCTCGAAGGCAAGCTGCAGCTGACCGACGACGCCGACGGAAGACAGCAGAACTTCGCGCCAGGCGAAGCGGTGCTGATACCGGCCGGCTGGGCGGGACTCTATCGCGTCATCCCCGGCGATGGCGATTTTCGCGAGCTCGCGATCGTCCCGCATGATTATTTCGACGAAGCCGCGGCGCCACCGCCGAGCGGCCTGTCGCCGCGCCGCCTCGATCCGCCGCCGACGGCTGGGCAGCACGAGCTCCACAATGGCCGCTATCACGTGACCGCCCTTGCCGGCCGTACCGCGCGGCACCCGGTCGACGTGCCATCGGAAATGGTCGTCCGGATATTGTCCGGCAAGCTGAGCCTGTACGGCGCTGATCGCGCAGCGGAATACCACCCCGGTGACGTGCTCGTCTTGCCGGCAGGGCTCGCGGCGGAAGCGGTGACGAGCGACGATTATTGCGCGCTCATCGCACGTTGGATCGGCTGACATCCGACCCGCACCACATCGGTGTCGACTGTGCGCCAAGTTGGTGTTGGCGGCGCCGATGAGAACTTGGTCCACCCGGGACAACAAGCTAGGCTGGTTGGGTAGCTGTGCTCGTCACGCCGTGACCGCGTGGCGACGAAGCGAGCAGCGTCCGGCGAGGCGCGCACGAAGGATGAGGATGCCCTCGGTGACGATGATCGATCTCGACTCGCTGGCAGAGACCAGCGCCGCGATGCCGGCCGCATTCTCCTACGATCCGACCGCGCCCGTCCCGCCGTCCACGACGCGAATGGGTTTCGCCACCGCGCCCTCGCGTCAGAACCAGCGCCGGCGCCGGTCGATGATCCTTGCGACGATCCGTCAGCTGATCATGGAAGAGGGCGGCGATGGCGTGACGGTGCGGCGGATTGCCGAATGCTCCGGCCACGCTATCCAGACGATCTATAATCTGGTCGGTCCGCGCGACACCGCGATCGCCGAGGCGATCGGCGAATATACGCGCTATGTCGGCCTCAGCGAATTCGACCCGGCCAATCCCGAGGCGACCGCCGATGTCGTCGAGCACCAGCTGAGCTCGATCGAGCAGAATCCCGAATTCTGCCGCAAGGTCTGCCTGATGTATTTCACCGGGTCGCGCGACATCTATTACGCGTTCAAGGACAAGCAGACCAAGACATTGGCGACCTACTTCGCCCGCCAGCAGAAGCTCGGTTTGCTTCGCCCGGACGTCGACGTGCGCGAGATCGCGTCGCAGATCATGCTCTATTGCAGCGCGCTGTGCCTCGAATGGGCGGATCGCGGCTTCCCGCTCGATGAGCTGCGCCAGCGCTTCTACCAGGGCTATTACAATCTTCTGTCGAGTGCGATCGCTTCGCCGGGCAAGGGGCTGCTGTTTGCGTTGACATCGCGCGGCGCGCTCAATTGACAGCACGGCGATGACGCCGCTGCGTTTCGACGGCCGCACGGCGATCGTCACTGGCGCCGGCGGCAATCCCGGGCTCGGTCGTGCGCACGCGCTGCTGCTCGCCGCGCGCGGTGCGAATGTCGTGGTCAATGATGTCGGCGCCGATCCGGCGGCGGTGGCTGACGAGATTCGCGCGGCCGGGGGTACGGCCGTCGCCAATACCGTCTCGGTGGCGAGCGAGGAGGGCGCCGCCGCGATCGTCGCTGCCGCGCTCGATGCGTTCGGCGGCATCGACATCCTCGTCAACAACGCCGCGATCTCGCTGGCAGCGCCGATCGACGTCATGACCGCCGAGGATCTCAGCCGACATATCGCGGTCAATCTGATGGGCGCAATGTGGACCTGCCGCGCCGCCTGGCCGCATATGAAGGCGCGCGGCTACGGCCGGATCGTCAACACTACCTCGGCCGCAATGACCGGCTTCGCCAATCAGGCGGCCTATGCGACGAGCAAAGGCGGGCTCTGGTCGTTGACCCGGGCGCTGGCCGCCGAGGGCGCTGCTTTCGGCATCAAGGTCAATGCGGTCAGCCCCGGCGCCTTTACCCGATTGGTCGCGGCGATGCTGGAAGAGGATTCGCCGCTGCTCCAGCACAGCAAGGCGAACCTCCCGGCCGAGCTGGCGTCGCCCGTCGTCGCCTTTCTCGCCCATCAGGACTGCCCGGTGACCGGCGAGTGCATCGATGCGGTCGGCGGTGAGGTGCAGCGCACGCTGGTGGCGCGCACGCCAGGCTTCACAGACCACGCGCTCACGCCCGAGACGGTTGCCGCACGCTGGGCTGAGGTGATGGCGGCGGAGGCTGCCCAAACCGTCGGCATCGCCACCTTCGACACGTCGGGCTGGAAGCTCAAACCCTATGAACCGCGCTGAGCGGGGCGCCGCTCGGCCCTGATATTGGGACAAGCCACCAAGTCGTTCTAATATGCCGTCACATGGGCGGCGCATCGCTGGCCCCGAGGCGGTAGAGATCGCTGCATGACATTTGCGACGCGCAACAAGGATTTCATGCAGCTTTGCTGGGTCGTGCCCGACCTCGAAAGCGCGATCGGCCATTGGGTGCGGACTGCCGGCGCCGGGCCCTTCTTCGTCTTCGGCGATCTGCATTTCGACGACGCTCGCTATCGCGGCGCGCCGGCCGATGTGCAGTCCTGCCGCGCCTCGATCGGCCAGCTTGGCGACATGCAGATCGAGCTCATCCAGCCGCTCGACGGTGGTCCCGGCCTGTGGACCGATGTCATCGCGAAGGGCAGTGCCGGGCTCCATCACGTCGGCCTCTACTCGACCGACTATGACGTCGACCGCGCCGCCTATATGGCCGATGGCGCCGAGATGGCTTTCGAGGGCCTGATGATGGGCCACAAGACCTGCTACATCGACACCGTTTCAACGCTCGGCTTCATGACCGAGCTGATCACCGCCAACCCGGTGGCAGCCTCGGTGTTCGAGGCGATCCGTGTCGCGTCGCAGGGGTGGGACGGCAGCGATCCGATCCGGAGCATGGGATGAGCGCGCTGCTGCCCGAGGGGTTCGCTGTTGCGGAACCGTTCGTCGCCGACTGGGTGCTGCCCGATGCCGCCGCGCGCATGGCGAAGCGCCAGGCGAGCAACCTCGCCGAGCTGCAGAGCTTCTACGACATGATGCTGCCGCTCGGCGAAGCGGCGCTCGCCTGGCTGCGCGGTTATGAGCTGGGCGATTTGCCCGAGGAGGGCGAACGGCTGCTGAAGCTGATGCTCATGCTCGCCGAGGTCGCGCCGGCGGTCGAATGGTATAATGGCCCGCGCGTCACCGACGGATTCCCGATCGAGCGCGTCCGCTATCTCCGCCAGATCCCCGACAACGCCCCACAGATTTGACGAGGAAGGCCGCGCGATGAACGAGATGAAGCGCCCACCCGTCCCGCCGATCGGGCTCACCGCCAAACATCCCGAGATCGGCACCGGTCCGGTGGACACCCGCATTTACCATGACCCCGAGGTCTATACGAAGGAGATCGAGGCGATCTTCAAGCGCAGCTGGTTCATGATCGGCCGCGTCGAGCAGATCCCCAATGCCGGCGATTTCTTCACCTATGTGCTGCCGACCTTCCGCCTCGAGGTGCTGATCGTCCGCGACCGCGACGGCGAGGTGAACGCCTTTCACAATGTCTGCACCCACCGCGGCAATCTTGCCGAGCATCGCAGCGAGGGGCGCTGCAGCGGCCTCTTCATGTGCCGCTTCCACGGCTGGTCCTACGACCTCAAGGGCAATCTCGTCCGGGTGCGCGACGAAGAGGGTTTCTTCGATCTCGACAAGAGCCAGCTCGGCCTGAAGCGCGTCCCGATCGGCATCTGGGAGGGCTTCATCTTCGTCTCGCCGGTCGACGAGCCGGCGCAGAGCCTGGAAGACTATCTCGGCGAGCAGGGCCGCGACACTGCCGGCTACCCTTGGGGCGCCTGCACGCAGAGCTACCAGCTCGAGGTCGAGATCCAGGCCAATTGGAAGCTGGTCGTCGACAGTCCCTCCGAGGTCTATCACATCCCAGTGCTGCACCCGACCTCGGCGGCGCCGACGATGATGGCGTCGGGCAATCCGATGGGCCGGCTGCTCGACTCCCAGATCAAGGGCCTGCACCGCACCAACTCGCATTACAGCGTGATGGCC
>Ga0068855_100001191_pt1 | contig 32320 bp, 22 predicted proteins | sample KBSCornC52_FD_66592 | JGI IMG/M metagenome (GOLD analysis project Ga0068855, IMG submission 66592) | Corn rhizosphere microbial communities from Kellogg Biological Station, Michigan, USA - KBS Corn C5-2 | ecosystem: Host-associated > Plants > Roots > Rhizosphere > Soil ...
CCGAGCCCCCCACCGCCGCTGAATTTCCATTGACGATTGGATCGAGTCCCGTGTAGTTGGTTTTGAGCCACAGGTCGGTGCCCGTGATGAAAATGCTTGCGTTCCTCATCACTCTCTCGGGCAGGGCGAGGTTCAGCGTTATGTCTCTCAGCCTGACCCAATTGATGTTCTTTTCGATGAAGAGCTCTTCGCTCATGCCCGTGTAGTACGCCGTCTGAAGCGCCGGGACGACAACAATGTTGTTCACGGTCGGATTGGCGGTGTTCTCCTTGCCGTCTCTCAACACGCCATCAATGATCCGCGGTGTGTTGCGGTCCAGTGTGCTGGGCGCCAGACCCCTCGTCGTCAGATACCATTCGGTGGCGTTGAAGATGTCGCCGCCCCTTCGGAAGTCGACGAGGAAATTCAGCGACGCACTCTTGTACTTGAGCGTGTTGGTCAGCCCGATGGTGTACTTCGGTTGGCGGTCATAGCCCCGATCGATGAAGACGCTCGACTTCAGCGGAAGCCCCGACGTCGGATCGATCAGGATTTTGTGTCTGCCCGGGACAGTGTCTCTCAGGTAGTACCAGCCGGTGAGCGACATCGTCGACATTCCCGGCGATACGCCGTTACGAACGTTGCCGACAAGCCAGGTATCCGAAACGTAGGACTCCGGCAGTGCGTGCGGCAGCGCCAGCACCTTGCCTGTCGAATGCTCGTAATTGGCGAGGAAGTCCCAGGTGAAGTTGTCGCGAACGACCGGTGTGCCTCTAAGGCTGATCTCCACACCCTGGTTTCGGGTGACCGCGCCATTGAGGTTGAACAGGATGAAGCCGGTGCCGTAGCTGCCACGGATGTCGTTGACGATCTGGTCCTTCGTCTGCTTCCGGTAGGTCGTGAAGTCGATACCCAATCGATCCTGCAGAAAGCTCATTTCGGTGCCGAACTCGTATGACCGGGCAAATTCCGGCTTGAGGTCGAGGTTAGGACCGGTGAATCCATAGCCGTAGCCGCCGTAAGAGGTCGTTTTGAACTCGAGTGACGGCCGGTATGCATACGGCCTCGCATCCTTACCAACTTCAGCGTACGCCGCACGGAGCTTTCCGGTCATGTGGCGGCCAATCGACGGGAACGCATCCGAAAAGACGAAGCTCGACGAAATCGAGGGGTAGAAGAAAGAGTTGGCTCCCTGCGGGATCGTTGACGTCCAGTCGTTTCTGCCGGTGACATTGAGGTAGAGATACTTGTTGTAATCGAGAACCATCTGACCGAAGGCGCTTACGAGCCGCCGCTGAGCAATCGACGTGCGGCTCGTTCTGATGTTGGTGTTGTTGATCGACACGAAATTCGGATCGAGAAATTTCGTGCCCTGTGCAGCATCAACGGTGGACTTGGAGTCAGAGACCGCATTGCCCAGCAGACCACTGATGGAAAGGCCGTGCGTCAGGGAGTGTCCGTTGAAGTTGAGAAGCGTCTGCATGTTGAGATTGCGGGTGATGTCGTCCGCAATGTCCAGAATTCCCCCATTGCTGAATCCGTAGGTGCTCTCCGGATGGCGGAGAATAAGATTCTGATTGGTATAGTTGTCGGTGCCGAGAATCGTCTTCACGCTGCCCCATGCGAACGGCGTGACCGTCATGCCAAGGGTCGCAAGCAGGCGGTTGTTCTTTCCGTTGATCTTGTTCTTGCTGATGTTGAAGTACGGATTATCGACCTCCAGCCCCTGACCCAGCGTCGTGATTCGCCGCCTGGTCCCGGCGGGCGTCAGCCAGTCCGATGCGTTGTCGGTCGCTGGCCATACCAGCAGGCCGAGCAGCGGACCAGCGTCGCCCTTGAAGACCTGATCGTTGTTCGTGTAGGAATAGTTCATCGAGAGATCAGCACTAAGCCAGCGTGTGACCTGGCCCTGGGACGCGCCGGTCAGGTTTACGCGACGGTAGTCCGATCCGGGAATGACACCCTGTTGGTTCGTGATTCCTGTCGAGAGCCGGTAATTGAGACGGTTATCGGCCGCGGCGCCGCTGAAGGCCAGGTTGTGCTTCTGCGTCTGTGCAGTGCGGAAAAAGCCTTTGACGTTGTCGAAAAAAGTCGTGTTGGCGGGATATGGCGCACCGAAATACAGAAACGTGGTGCTCCCGACTCCGCTCGGACCAAACTCGTGCTGGGTTGCAGGCTCGGCTCGAGTGCTCTCGATGCGGAAGCTGTTGTCGTACTGGAAACCTCCGCCTACCTTCCCACGCTTGGTGGTAATGACTATCGCGCCATTCGCAGCATCAATGCCGTAGAGAGCAGCCGCCTCGGGGCCTTTGAGTACCGTCATGCTCTCAATGTCTTCCGGGTTCACATCGGCCGCGCGGTTGGTGAAGTCCAGTCCCCGATTGTTGAATGCGGTGACCGAGCCGGGCGCGTCCGCCGCCAGCACGTTGGTATTGAGGGTCTTGTTGTCCATAGGGAGACCATCGATGATCATTAGGGGCTGGTTGCTGCTGCTGATCGAACTGATGCCCCTGATGGTGATCGATGATGACGCGCCCGGCACGCCTGAGGTGCTGGTCACGTTGACGCCGGCGATGCGCCCCTGCAGTGCGTTTACGAAATTTTCTCTTTGCGTTTCAGCGATGACGGCGCCCTGGACGCTCTGCTGAGCGGTTCCCAAAGACCTCTGTTGAGCGGTCTGTCCCAAAGCCGTAACCACCACATCGTTCAAAGTCGTAGCGACCTTGCCGAGCGCAAAATCCCGCGTGACATCGCCCGCCTCCGGCACCGTCACCGCCAGGCGCTGCGGCGCGTAGCCGAGTCGCCGTGTGGTCAGGATCCGCGCCCCTGCCGGAGCTCCGGTAATCGTGTAGGTACCGTCCTCCCCTGTCAGCGCGCCAATTGTGGTTCCATCGACCCGTACCGCGACCCCCACGAGCGGAGTACCCGTTGCGGCATCGCTGATTCGCCCGCGAATGATGCCCGTTCCCTGCCCTGCAGCGAGTGCGGGACATGCGAGCAACGTGAGTGCGAGAAATCTCATAACCCGACCCAACGCCATCGTACCTCCAAAATCAATTTGTTTGATGCTACGCGAAACGAGTCGCGTCAACTAATGCTCCGCGCGAAATCTGTGGTTTTCGTGCGGGGGGCAAAACGTATGAACTAGCGGCGTCGATGGCAAGGGATAAAAAACCCCAGGCTTTTTAGAAGCCTGGGGTTCCGTCGGTACCGACGCGTCTCGTTTTATGTCTAGCGCGGCTAGAGACCCGCAGTCGTACTAAAGATCTGACTGATCAGGGCGAATCCTAATGTCGGGTGTAGATCGAGATCACGCCACTCAGGTTGTGACTGCCGTATTTCGCGTTAGCCTCCGAGACACGGTAGAGGCGAATCATCGTGATTTGCGCGGCTGGGATGCTCGAGAGCGTGCTGATGGGCCCAAACTCCTGATCGTCGAGATATACCGTCGGATACGGGTTCGACTGATTCTTGTTGAGGCTTGTCTCGCCCCGATTCGTGAGGAAATTCGATCGCAGTTTGTGGATGACCTCGTAGGCGTTCGAGCCTCGAGATGCAACGATCTCGTCCTCGGTGATTACTTGGGAGTTGTATACATCGCCAGGACCAAGTTGGGGATGCGAGCAGCCAATTGCGATGGCGAGCGTTAGTGTGGCGACCCAGCGCGCGTTCATAGACCTCCCCTGCGAAACTACGTTTCAGGGCTGGCGTTGCATAATCCAAGCCCCGCAAAAGCAAGCCGGCCCGGGGCAAACAATCCCGAGCCGGCCATTACTATACTACACTACTTCGCCTCCTCCAAATTACGGAGTGCAGGCAGGGTTCGTCGTCAACCCACGAGCGTTTAGCTCACCCCGTGTAATCGGAAGAGCCGCATTGAATGGATCTGTCGCAGTCTCCTTTCTGAGGTATGTGGCGTTCAGACGCTTGTACTCCCTGAGATCATCAAGCCGCTGCGGTCCCTCGAAAAGCAGCGAATAGCGCTTTTCGTAAAGAATGGCGTTGATCGCAGATGTCTTGTCGACCGGCGCAACCGGCCCCAATCCGTAGTTGGTACGGACATCGTTGATGTCTAGAATCGCATTCGCCAGCTGACCCGCTTCGTTGTAAGCCTGCGCTCTCAGCAGAACCAGCTCTTCATCCCGCAGAATGCCGAGTGGCGTTGCCTGGTTCGCAGTGCTGGCCACCGCCCCGACGTAAGTGATGCTGGTCGTGAGACCAAAACCGGACAGCACAGTACGCGGTACGATCTTCGAGGCGCGTGTATCACCCGCCTGTACGCTATCACCCACCAGCGGGTTCAATCCGACCTTCGAGTCCGAAAGGGTATTCGGGGTGTTTTCAGATCCACCCGGCACGAAAACGTAATACGGGCCCTTCGTGAAATCCGTCTTCGGCACCGCGCCTGCCGCAGCACCACCAAGAGCTTGTGTCAACTCCGTAATCGCGGTTGCGAACAAGGCTGGCGTCGGATTCGTGCGGTCCAATCCACGGTAGAAGTCGACCTTGCCCTTCAGACCACGATTGAACTTCACGAGGTTGGAGACGACCGAGTAGTCGCGTCCGAATGCTGTAAACCCTGAAGGCAGTGTAAACGGAACTACCGTCGTGGCACCAGCCGCCGTGAAATCCGCATTGGCGCTGTCGAGCAGGGACGCGATGTAAGTGAGAACTGCGGCCTTGCATCTGATGTCCGTGACCGCAGCTGCATCGTCGGTCTGGATTGTGGCACCCACCGAGTCGTGCATTTCGATGACGCGCCAGTAGTCCATGGCCTTTATTGTCCGGAAGAAACCCCGCGTTGCGTTGATTTCCGGGGTCGTGAACGCCGCGGTCGAAGTGGCCGGAAGCGCCAGAATGAGATTATTCGCGGCGCGGATTGCCGTGTAATAACCGGCCCAGGCGCCACCGCCGGCGAAGCTGCCCGGATCGGGGTTGCCGCCCAGCGTTTCCTGCACGAACCGCGGCTCGGAAGCATCGATTCGATAGATGTCGCGGGCGAAAATTCCCGCCTCCAGTGCATAGGCAAAAACGTTGGCCGACGAACGGTCCTGTGCCAATACGCCCGTTGCCAGCTGCTGCAGCGTCACGCGCGTAAGCGCCCCGCTCAAGGCATCCACCGTTGGCGCATCGATCGGATTCGCCACCGGGTTGTCCTTGCATCCCGCAGCGACCAAAGCAGTCGCCGCGAGGAAAATCGTTGTATATCGCTTCATCTGATTGATCGCTCGGTTAGAAGGTTGTAGCTATCGTGAAGTAGAACTGACGGCTCGGCGGATACGGCGTCACGTCCTGGAACCTGCCCAAAGACTGATTGCCGAAGTTCGAGACCTCTGGATCGAGACCTGTGTACCTGGTCCAGGTGGCGAGGTTGCGCCCACTGAGCTCGATACGCGCGTTCTGTGCGTGGCCATTGAAGAGACGCGATGCCATCGACGCAGGCAGGTCATATCCGAGGGTTATCTCGCGGATCTTGACGAAGCCGTTGTGCTCCAGCCAGACGTCGGTGCCCTTGGCAAAGGCAGCGAGCTGCTTCTGGGCGAGCAACGTATCCTTCGCCAGACCGCTTCCGTAGAAATAATCGTTGGTCAGATTCACACCGAGACCGCCCTTTCTCCAATCGACGAGCGACCCGAGGCGGAACGATCCAAACGTGAACTCATTGGTGAATCCCATCTCGTAGTCAGGAAGCGAGTTCCCAACGAATGTCAGAACGCGATTCGCGGAGGGGCAAGCAGTGCCCGCGGCGTTGAGCGCGGTGCAGCCGTTCACAGCCTGAATGACGCTGATAAGCTGTCCCTGCTGGACGAAGGCGTTACCGAACCGGCTGCCGAACGATCCGGACGGCGGGATAAATCCCGGAACCGGAAGCTGTGTGACCTTACCCTTCGAGCTCGAGTAAGTGGTGGTCGACACCCACGACAACCGCTCGGTGCGGATCGGGCTCATCTCGAGCCCGAGCTCAGTGCCATGGTTTACAATTTGACCACCGTTGATCGTCTTGCTCGAGAAGCCGGTGGAAGGAGCCAGGGCGGCGGATAGAATGAGATCGTCGATCTGCTTCCGGAACTGCGTGGCGTTTATTACCGCGCGGCCGCCGAAGAACGTGAGGTCGAACCCGCCCTCGATCTCGCTGGCAGTCTCCGGCTTCACTTGCGGGAAGCCCAGGACCGTCGACGCGCGGAAACCAGTGACTCCTTCCTCGATCAGATTCGTCAGGAAGGTGAACTTGCCGCCGGTGGGCTGATTGCCCGCTCTTCCGTACGCGAGCCGCAGCTTCAGCTCGTCGACCTTGGCGAATGGAACCGGCACACGGTAGGAACCGGAGAACTTGGGATACGCATAGTACTTCTTCGGATCGCCGTTGTTACTCGTGCGCTCTCCGTTGACACCAGCTGTTAGGAGCAATCTCTCTCCCATCGTCAGGAACTCTTCCTGGCCGAAGATCGACTGCGACTTGACGATGTCCTGCGATTCAGTGGTAAAGATCTGCGTCGCGGACGCTACGTTTGTGACGCCTGGGAAGACGCCGCGGCCTGTGTTCGCAAGGATATCCACGTTGCGACGGACCTGCCCTATGCCCGCCGATGTCGTGGCAGTGAACAAATTGCGGATAAGCCGGTGCGTGAAGTTCGCGCCGATGTTGCCCGTAAAGATGTTCGCATTGCTGTTTACGAGTGTCCCCGGCAGCGCATTGACTTGCTCGATATACGCCGTTGCCGGTGAGATAATCCTCGCGTGATCGTTATATGCGTCTATACCGCCGCTCACGGTAAAGTCGAGGGTCTGCCGGTCCTGCGAGATGAGGTTGTACGAAGCCAGTCCGCTCCCAAGGAGGCGGAACACATCTTCCGGCGTCTTGACCAGTTCCGTGTTCTGGAATGGATTGTTGTTGTTGACGACCGCTAACCCCACCGGGTACGTCCCGTCCGCCTGCTTTTGCAGGTCGATGAACGAAGGGGTCTGGGAGAACGTTGTATACGGGTTGATACCTGTGTTGTCGTTTCCGCTTACACCGCGCTCGGTGAGTGAATGAATCAACTCGGTGTTCGCGCGTAGATTGAGCCGTGAGCCCAGCTTTTGGCCAAGGTTTACGCGTATCGACTGCTTGTTGTAATTGTCGTTGAGCTGGAGACCACCGTCATGCTGAACGAGTCCGGACACGAAGTAGTTTGTGCCCCCAGTCGTCGCACCGCGTAGCGAGCCGATCGTCTGGTAGTTGAACGGGTGCTCGCCGTAGAGCTCCTGTTCGTAGTCGTGGCATTTGTTGGTCGCCGCGTTATACAAAGCAATGTCTGCCGCAATAGCCGCGGGGTTTGTGTCCTGTGTCCAATCGGCGTATTCCTGACCGGATCCGAAGCAACGCATGCCGATCTTGTTCGAGATGCGCGATGTCCCGAAGCGCTGAGTCAGATCGAGCTGGCTCTTGCCAGCTTGTCCCTGTTTGGTTGTAATGATGATTACGCCGTTCGTGCCTCTCGATCCATAGATCGAGCTCGCCGAAGGCCCCTTTAGCACCTGAATGCTTTCGATGTCATTCGGGTTGATGTCGGCGGTGCGGTTGACCCGCTGATCCTGGCTCGAGGCGAAGTTTCCACCCGCCGCTTCGGTGATCGCGTTGAGGCCGTTGGCGATCGACGAGTTGTCGACGATGACGCCATCGATCACGTAAAGCGGGAGGAAGCTCGAGTTGATCGTGGACACGCCACGAAGCTGAACCTGAACACCTCCGCCTGGTGCGCCGGAGTTCTGCGTCACGACTGCGCCCGGAATCTTGCCCTGAAGCGCATAATCGATCGTCTGAGCAGGAGCGCGATTGAGCTTGTCGCCAGAGATGACCGTGACCGCGTTGGCAGCGTTTACGCTCGATACCGAGGTCGCCGTACCAGTGACGACCTGTGTCTCGAGCTGCAGCACGTCGCGGGCGAGCGCGATATTCGCATCGGTTGCGCCTGCCGGGACTGCCAGCGTCTTCTGGGTGTAGCCGATGCGCCGGACGCGAAGCGTCGTGGGGCCATCGGGAACGTTCAGGGAGAAGCGCCCCTGATCATCCGTGTAGGTGCCGACTGACGTTCCAACAACGTTTACACTTGCTGCAACGATGGGCTCACCGCTTCCTTCCACAGTAACGCGTCCGCTTACTCGGCGCGTCTGTGCAAAGGCGCTGGCGCTAAAGAGCACCAGCAATAGCAGTGAGAAAACTGACGAGCTGATCCTTTTCATTCCTGTTTCTCCATCTTGGATGGGTGAGGCTCGCGGCCACAGGCGCCACGAGCCCGGCAGAGTAGTAGGGACTCTGCTGGGAGTTATGAATCGACCCTATTTAGGTGTCGTGACAGCAGGTGTCAAGGGTTACCGAATCTGACGCGAAGCTGTCAAATCCAGCAATCTGTCCTCATCTGCAACAAAAAACGCCGGCTCCAGGCCGGCGTTTTTCGCTCGATTTCTGCTGTTAAGGCGCCTTCGGGGCGGCTGGCGTCGCCGTCGCCGGCGTTGGTCTCGTTCCGAAATCAACGGTTGGCGGTGCCTCGGTTCCCGCTGCGGCCTCGAAATATGTTCTCGGCTTTGCCCCGGTCACCTTCGCCGTTATCGCTTGCGGGAAAGTCCTGATGTAGGCGTTGTATGCCTTGACCGCATCATTATAGTCGTTCCGCGAGGTCGCGATCCGATTCTCGGTGCCAGTCAGCTCGTCCTGGAGACGCAGGAATCCCTGATCCGCCTTGAGTTGCGGATAAGCCTCTGAGATCGCCAGCAATCTGCCGAGCGCTCCGGTGAGCTGGCCGTTGGCGGTCGCCATCTGCTGTGGATCTCCTGTCTGGATCGCACCCGCTAGGCCCGCGCGGGCCGTCGCAACCTGCGTGAACACTGCCTCTTCATGTTGCGCATAACCCTTCACCGTATTCACGAGATTCGGCACCAGATCCGCGCGGCGCTGCAGCTGCACGGAGATCTGCTGCTTCGCCTGCGCGGCAGTCTCATCGAGCTGCTGAATCTGATTATATCCGCAACCACTCAATCCTAGGATGAGTGGGACAAACCATAACGCCGAAGGTAGCTTCATTTTCAAGCGTCGATCGAACGGTACCTGCGAGCGCAGCTTCATTTTGATCCATCCTTTAAGTGGAGATTGACGACACTCTGTGCGGCCAAAGCCCACAGCAATTTACCCTCTGAACTCATTGAGATATGCCACCAGCCGCTCCATCGCCGCCAGATATCCCTCCAGAATTCCGGCGGCACTCTCGCGCGAGATTTTCTCGCTTCCGCGCACGTGCCGAATGACCTTGACGAACGGATCCGGTGAAAACCCCGCGCGCAACGCCAGCGTACGAGTGAGCTCCTCGTAGTCCTGCGACGGCGCCTGCCCAACCAGCCGCGACACTCCGCGGAAAATCACCATCAGCGTGCTCAGACTCTTCTCGAGAACTTCGAGCTGCAGCTTGCTGTCGCCGCCCGCGCCCATCGTCGCCTGCCGCAGCTGGAGCAGCTTTCCCATCGTCTGCTGCTCGACCTGCAGCCGCAGATCCGACGGCGCAACTCGAATCCCATCGAATGGCGGATCTCCGAACAGCACTCGATGCCGCTCCAGGATGTCCGCGTATTCCATCGGGAAAATGTCGGCCGACGCTTTCCATTCGTTCGCCGTGAACGTCATCGGCGGCGGATTGCCATCTTCGGCCCACGCCTTCGACACGGCGGCCACCGCGCGCAGACGCGCGAGCGGGAGCGAATCCACGATCACGAGCACGTTGTAGTCGGAATTCTTCGGATTGTGCTCGCCCGCGACCGCCGAGCCGAAAAGCACCACCGATCGAAGCCCGTCGCCGTACGCGAGCTGAAGTTGATTGACCAGTTCTTCGAGTTTCATCATAGTCCGAGTCCTTACTAACGGGTGCGCGACAGCGCCTGTTTCGTCATTCGACGATCCCGGCCTTCCTTACCAGCTGGAGCCGCCACCGCCGCCCCCAAAACCGCCACCGCCGCCAAAGCCACCGAAGCCGCCTCCGCCGCCTCCGCCGCCTCCGAAGCCGCCAAAGCCGCCGCCGCCTCCTCCCCATCCGCCACGCCCACCGCCGAAACCGCCGGTCGGAATGATGATGGGAAGACATCCCGGACCGCATCCTCTCCCGCCGCCGCGCCGACTCGCGCGGCTGAGAAAGCTCAGTACCAGGAAGAAAATGAGGAGGAAGACCCACGGAGGAATGCCGCCGCCTCTGTTGCCGCCACCTGGATAGTCATAGCTCGTCACCGGCGCCGGCGCGGGCGCGAGCGTCGTGTCCAACTGAAAGTTGAACTCCTTTGCGAATCTCTCGGCAGTTCTGAGAGTTACGAGTTCCAATCCAGTGCTGTAATCCTTCTGCATGAAGGCCGGCGTTGCTTCGCGGCAGATGTCGCCAGCGTCGGCGTCCGTTATGAATCCTTCCGCGCCACGGCCTGTAGCTATGAAGCAATGTCCGCGTCCGTCCTTGCTCGTCTCCTTGGGAACGAGAAGGATCACAGCGCCTGCGTTGCGCGTTGGGTCGCCGGGATTCCCGATCTTCCCGACCTTCCACTGTCTTCCGATCTGGAGCGCGGCCACTTGGACGTCGAGCGTACCGATGTCGGGAAGCGTGACGATCGCCATCTCGCCGCGCGATTTCGTGCGCACATCTTCGGCAATGCGCTCCATGCGTTGAACTGCATCGGGCTGAAGCACGTGCGCGAAATCGTTCACCAGCCCGGTCGGCGCTGGGATCTGAATGCCCTGGAGAAGAAGAGAGAGCCAGGCTGTTCGCAGGACGGCCATCAAAGTCGCCGTCGAAGGAAACCCGATCAGAACAGAAGTAAGTATCTACTCTCCCTTGATTTCATGGTTTGGCAGGAGGTCTATTTAGCAGATGATTCCCACAAAACTTAACCACATCCGCGCCTTTGCAGCGCTGGCGCTTTCTCTTGCTTGCGCCCCCGCCAGCAACGCCAAGCAGAGCGCTGAAAGTACGGCCGTCGTGCGCGCCGAGACAACCAAGGTTGCCGCCAAGCCGGCGGCGCTCGACTCCAACATTACGCTCGCCGACCTCTCCCGGATTCAGGGAAGCGCTTCGGCGCCGGTCTGGGTGATCGAGGTTAGCGACTTCCAATGCCCGTACTGCAAGCAATGGCACGATCAGACCTACGCCGCGTTCCGCGACCAATACGTGAAGACCGGCAAGGTCAGACTCGCCTACGTGAACTTCCCGCTCGACAGCCATGTTTTCGCCTGGCCGGCCGCGGAGTCCGCGATGTGCGCGGGCGCGCAGGGAAAGTTCTGGCCAATGCACGATGGGCTCTTCGCGACGCAGAACCACTGGGAGGCGACGAGCTCACCCGCACAGGTGTTCGATTCGCTCGCCAAAGCGGTCGGACTGGACATGAAGCGATGGCACGACTGCGTCAGCTCCGGCATCATGAAGCCGCTCATCGCGGCGGACCATGACCGCGCGTCCAGGGCGGGCGCGGCTGCAACTCCGAGCTTCATGATCGGAGACAAGATCCTCGAAGGCGCGCAGCCAATCGAAGAGCTGCGGAAGGCGATCGACTCCGCGCAGGTGAAGAGCGGAAAAACCGGCCACTAGAACTTCGACGCAACAACGAGTGAAAAGGGGCCAGCTGTGAAGCCGCTGCTCCGAGTTCCCTACGCCATCGCCGGGCGCATGACGGATGCGCTCGTTCGCGTAGTTCCGGCGGGCAAATCAAAATTCCGGCGTGGGCTCAGTCGTCGGCGCGGACTCGTCGAGCGCTACGAACAGTGGGGAGCTGCTTCTCGTGACACCACGCGGCCTCTGGTCTGGTTCCATGCGCCGTCGGTAGGAGAAGGACTCCAAGCCCAACCAGTGATCGATCTCCTTCGCGCACGCCTGCCCGATGTGCAGATCGCATACAGTTTCTATTCTCCCAGCGCCGAACAGTTTGCGACGACGGTGCAGGCTGATTTCTCCGACTACCTGCCGTTCGATACCGTTGCGCACGCGAACGCTGTCTTGTCCGCGCTTCGTCCAAGCGCACTCGTCTTCAGCAAGCTCGACATCTGGCCAGTGCTCAGCGAAAGTGCGGCGGCGGCTGGTGTGCCAGTCGGCGTCATCAGTGCTACTCTGCCCAAATCCTCACGGCGTCGCGGAGTTCTCGCGCGGGCATTCCTCGCTGATGCCTATCGCCTGCTCGACCGAGTCGGCGCCATCGACGAAAGCGACGCCGAGCGGCTGCGCGAGCAGGGAGTGCGTGGAGATCGCATCGGTGTCACGGGCGATACCCGCTTCGATCAGGTTTGGGCGCGTGCACAGCGCGCCGCGTCACCTCTAGTTCTCCAGCTGCGGTCCTCTCGCCCGACTCTCGTCGCCGGCTCGACCTGGCCTTCCGACGAAGAGCATCTGCTCGACGCCTGGATCAGGATCCGCGACAAGATTCCGGACGCGCGTCTCGTCATCGCTCCGCACGAAACGACTGACGGGCACCTGAGATCGATCGAGCGTTGGGCGGGATCTCACCGACTCACGCTCGCAAGAGTTGACGCCTCCGACGCCCATGATCCCGATGTGATTCTCGTCGATCGCCACGGCGTGCTTGGCGATCTCTATGCGCTGGCGGACACGGCGTACGTCGGCGGGGGATTTCATTCTGCTGGTCTGCATTCGGTCCTCGAGCCCGCGGCGTTCGGAGCTCCGGTTCTGTTCGGACCAAACAATGAGAAAAGCCGGGAAGCGGCGAAGCTGGTCGAGGCCGGCGGCGGAGCCGTGGTGACGGGAGCGCCCGACCTCACGATCCGGCTCGGATACTGGCTCGGATCAGTTGCCGCTCGGGACGCCGCGGGGTCGGCGGCGCGTACGATGGTGCAACAGGGGCTTGGCGCGGCGGTTCGGTCCTTCGACCTGGTTACGGCTTTGCTGGCTCGGTGAGCACGGGGGTCGGCAACACCGGCGGTCGATACGTCACAGCATTCGCGCTCGGCTTGTGAACAAAAAATCCCTGCACGAGATGAACGCCGAGTGATTTCACCATATCGTACTCTTCCTTGCGCTCCACGCCCTCGGCGATGACCATGGCTCCATGCTCGTTGGCGAAACGCACCATCGTCTCGACGAGGTTCTGCTTGATGAAGTTCTGGTCGATGCAGTTGATGAGCGACATGTCGAGCTTGATGAAATCGGGCTCCAGATTCGCGATCGATCCGAGCCCGGCGTAGCCACTGCCTGCGTCGTCGACGGCGAAGCGAAAGCCTTCGTCGCGAAATTCCTTGAGGCGGCCGCGAAACTTCGGGTAATCCTTGATCGCAGTGCGCTCAGTGATCTCGATCACTACGCGCGTCGGATCCTTTACCTTGAGCGCCTTCACGTCGAACGATGGATCCGCGAAATCGGCCGGGTCAACGTTCATGAACAACAGCTCGCCGTCCTTGAGGAGCTTCCCCATGCCTTCGATCGCGCGCTCGCGGCAGAGCCGGCTCAGATCCCAGATCAGGTCTGATTGGGCGGCGATCTCGAACATCACTTCCGGGCTTCGCATGCTGCGCATCGTCCCGCGCGCGAGCGCTTCGTAGCCGAACACCCGGCGGTCGTCCGTGACGACGATGGGGTGGTACTCGATGTAGAGGCCTCGCGATCTCAGCGTTTCGCGCAGGTCCGAGACTTTCTTTGCTTCTTCACGGTGCTCGAGGCTCTTGGAGGCGTTCGCTGCCTCACGAATTCCGCGATAGATCTGGCGCTCGAGCCGAAGCTTGGGATTATAGACGACGAGCGCGCGCCCCACAAAAATGTCGAAGAGTGCGGCAATGTCTTCACCATGCACGCGCTCGATCTGCGATGAGATCGCGTCCTTGAGCCCGGCGGTGAGCTCGGTGATCTCTGCATCCGTGGATGCCGGAGTATCGTCCTGCGGCACGTGAAAGAAGATGAAGTCGTCGTCGTTGGGAAACGCGACCATCAGCTTGGACGAGGCGAGCGGACTTTTGCCAAGAAAATCGCGCATGGCTTGCCCGGTCGTCTCGAGCACGCTGTCCAGTTTTTCCCACCCGTAAATCTCTTCGATCTTGGAATACCGATCGAAGTTGAAATAAAGGACGACGACCTCGCCTCTGTCCTGAACCGCTTTCCGGATGCTGTCTATTGTTGCCGCAACCGTCGGAAGCCGGGTGAGCGAATCGCGGAGAAGCTGGTGGTAGTCCACGCTCAGCGGGCGGGCGAGGCGCTGGGCGCGCCGGCGGCGTTGCTCGACAGCAGTTTCATATTACGCTCTACAGTTGCGACGAGCTTCGAGAGCTCGAACGGCTTCTCCACGAAATCATCCGCGCCCGTTTGAAGAGCCTGTCGCTTGTTCACCCAATCGTCGAGTGCCGTGACCATCACGACGCGTACGTTGCGACCGAGCGTCGGATGCTGTTTGATCTCGCGGCAGACCTGCCAGCCATCCCGACCGGGCATCATCACGTCGAGGAGAACCAAAGCCGGCTTGACCTCTTCGAAGGCCTTCAGGGCATCGTCTCCATTATAGGCGACCGTGATTGGGTAGCCACGCGCCTCGAGATAGTCACGAATGATGTGGGCGTTGTCCGGATTGTCGTCGACCACCAGGATCGGCGGATGCGTATTATCGGCCATAAGCGATTGTCTGAAATGATGTTATGACCATTACCGGGGCAATTCGCAAGCCAACCGCCGCCCGTCGCCCACCACTCTTCCCCGGTTATGGACGCCTTGCGTGCTTGACAACTCCCAGCACGGAGTAGAACGTGGACGAGTAAACACCTGCCTGAGGATAATCATGCGCAGCGGCAGCTCACTAGTCTTGCTGGGTCTCCTGATCGTCTCCACTAGTCGAGCAGGAGCACAGGATCGACCAGCGGCGAAACTGGTGACGATTGAAGGCGTCGTCCTCGACGACGAACACGAGCCCGTACCCAGCGCGGAAGTCGGTCTCACTCTGCAGGGAATGAAGCAGATGCTCGTGCGATCCGATAAACTCGGTCATTTCGCGTTCGACGGTGTGCCGGCGATTCCCGGAAAGCTGATGGTGAGGCGGCTTGGCTACAGGGTTAAAACGATCACGCTCGATACGTACAAGCTCGCTATCGGTGAGCCGATGCAGATCTCTCTGGAGAGTGTCGCCAGTGATCTCGATACGGTCACCGTCGAAGCGATGCGCGGCCGGATGGAGGAATTCTACAATCACAAGAACAACAGCTCCTTCGGGTACTTCATCGATCAGCCAGAAATAAAAAAGCGCGCGCCCCGTTTTGTCAGCGAGCTGTTTCGTACCATTCCTGGAGCGCGCATCCAGGTCTCACGCCGGATTGGGAACACCGTCACTCTGCGAGGGTGTCAGCCGCGCATCTGGGTGGATGGTGTACGAACTCAGGACACCGAGGTGGACGAAGTCGCGAACGTGGACGAAGTGGCAGCGATCGAGGTGTACCCGTCGTGGGCCGGGACGCCGCCGCAGTACATGGATCGCGAGACGCGGGCGTGCGGGACCATCGTGATCTGGAGTCGGAGGCAGTAACTGCGCTTTCGCAAAAAAATAGCAATTGCTGATTGAACTACGCTGCGGCCTGCTGCCTGCTCGTCGCCTTTCGCCGCACGCTGCAAACGTCATGACGGCCCTCAGTTGTCTTGAGGCAAAGGCGGTTGATTGTACGATCGGCGTACATTGAACCGTCATAACGTTGGCAGCGCAGGGCGGGTAGCGCTTTAGCGGGCGGCCGGCGGCAGTGTAGTTCAGACTCAAGAAATCATCTCTACAACAAGAAGCCCCCCGGATCTCTCGGGGGGCTTCCTGTATTCTAAAACAAAGCTGCCAGTGTTACGGAGCCGGCGCGCTGCCCCGTAGTCCGCAGGTGAAAGTTGTCGGATAAGTCGGCGCCGCCGTTGGAGCCGAATCCCAGTACATGCGCGTCTCGAACACATCAGCACCCTGTGCCGCGATCGCGGCGTCCAGATTTGCGCCGTTAACCGAACGTTCAGTCGTCGAATACTGCAGCCGACGCGGAATGTTCGCCTTGCTCGCATCCGCGCCCGGAGAGATGGTATATGGCACACAGGTGCGGCGCCATTCGGCCCACGCCGTCCCGCCATCCGCGAACAGTGCCAGCCATTTCTGCTCGCCGATTTCAACCAGTCCCGGCGTACCAGGCACATACGCGACGTTGGGACCCGCGAGGTATGCGGCAGCATCTGCCGCGGTTCCACCCCACTGCTCGATCGAGGCAGTAACGCCCGCGTTGTAGAATCCGGCCGCCTGCGCCGGTGTCAGCCCACCCAGACTCCGATTTGCTGCCTCGGCCTGAATGAGGGCGACTTCGGCGTACGTGAGCAGGAACGATGGGAAGCTGTTGCCGCTCCCGCCGTAGAAGCCGTACGCAGTGTTGCCGGGGAACATCTGCGCCGTAACGCGCGAAGAGCAGCAGATGAAAGGAGCTGCCTTTTCCGCGGTGAGCCCGTTGGGTGCGCCCTTATACGTCCCATCATCCGGACTGGGCTGCGCATAGAGTGCAATACGGGGATCGTTGAGCGACTTCATGAGATTCATGAGTGCCAGCGAAACCCGGTTGTCGTCGCGAGTCGAGAAGAAGCCAGCCCACGGATTGTTGTACACGCCGTCTCCCGGCCAGGCGAGCTCGGCGTTATCCGCGTTCGACGTAAACACTCCACCTGGCGCTGCGAATGCCGCGGCAAGTTGAGTGTTCGCCGTTGCCGGATCCTTGTTGACTAGCAGCAGGGCCAGCCTCGCCCGCAATGAATTCGCGAAGCGCTGCCACTTGAGGAGATCGCCACCGTAAATCGGATCTCCGCCCCCAAGATCGCCGCCGGCGGCACCAGCCGCCGCCATGTCCTTGCTCGCCTTGTCGAGCACGGCGAACATGTCGGTGAAAATGTCCTTCTGGGGATCGTACTTCGGCGAGAGACTGCCGCCGGTCACATCCCCCTTCAGAGCGTCGAAGTAAGGAACATCTCCCCAGGTGTTGGTGAGATAAGAGAAGCTCCACGTCCTTAACGCGAGAGCCGGCCCATAGACGCCGGCCTGATTCGCCGCCGTCCCTTTCTCGATGACCTTCGTAAGATCTTCGAGGTGCGTGATGTACGGATTGTCGAAGTATCCAGCCGTCGATCCGCCTGTGATGCGCGTGTAGCGGTCCTCGTCCGGATACTGGACTTCGGCCTGGTGCTGGACGACAAATTCAGTAGCGCGGAGATCGTATCCCCCGCCCAACCATCGGCCGACAGCGTCTACGGTAGCGGTCGTGAACAGCGCCGCCGCCGGGACGTCCTCCGGGCTGTTCGGGTTTTTGTTCAGGTTGGTCAGATTATCCGTGTTGCACGCAGCTACGCTGAGCGCAACGGCAAGCCCGGATCCGACCGTGAGAAGTTTTTTATGCATCATTGTTCCTTGGTCTCAGAAAGGGCCTGTTACGGCGTGACACGGAAGCTCACACCCCAGCTCCGCGTGTTAGGAAGTGCACCGAATTCGACACCCTGGAAGTTTCCGATGGTGTACGAGAATTCAGGATCGATGTTCGGAACGTTGGTCCACGTGTGCAGGTTGCGCCCCGTGATCGCGACGCTGACGGCACGCGCGTTGAACTTGCTTGCCCAGCCAGCGGGCAAGTCGACTCCGAAGCGCAGCTCGCGCAGCTTCACGTAGCTCGCGTCGTAGACATACGGCTCCATCACCGGGAAAATGTTCTGGAAGTATCTCTCCGACGTAACGTTGATAGTATTGGGCTGGCCGGTGTTGACGTCGATACCGTCGACGACGATTCCGGGGTTGTTCCAATCCACTTCACGGCCGCGGAGTGATTGCGCGGTAACGCCTGAGTAGTCACCGAAGAAGTTGGTGATGCTGACGACGTTCCCGCCCTTACGGAAGTCGACAAGTCCGCTCACCGTAAAGCGACCGAACGAGAGCGTGTTGCTCCATCCACCAGTCCATTTCGGCTGGATGTTGCCGAGGATCTTGCGGCCGCCGATCGTGGTGAGCCCACCATCAGTCAGGATCTTGCCGGTGGCGGAGTCGCGATCGAATGCGTATCCGAAGATCGAGCCGTAGGGCTGCCCCTGGCGTGCCTCAATGTTCGTATACCAGCTGCTGCCGATCACGAAAGTCGTGATGCCCGGCGCCAGCTCGTCCACCATGCTCTTGTTGTGCGAATAGTTGAACGTCGAGTTCCAGGTGAGGCCGTTCGCTGTCTGAATCGGCGTCACACCGAGCAGGAAGTCGACACCCTTGTTGCTGATCTGACCGGCGTTGACCGCCTTCGACTGGAAGCCGGAAGTACCAGAAACCGGGATCGTGAAGATCTGGTTGTGGGTCTTCCTGCTGTAGGCGCTACCGTCGAAAGTGACGCGCCCGTCCATGAACGCGAGCTCGAGACCAAACTCGTTCGCATCAGTGTTCTCGGGCTTCAGATCGGGATTAGCTATGAAGTTCTGAAGCGTGAATTGCGGCAATCCGGCAAACTTTCCGGATAGACCGTTGAACGTAGAACGCAGCTGGTATGGGTCCGCATCGTTGCCGACGCGAGCCGTTGATGCGCGCACCTTGGCGTAGGTGAGAACACTTCCTTTGATCGCCGGAACCGCGTCAGTCAACACGATGGAGGTGCTGATTGATGGATAGAAGTACGAATTCTTGTCCTTCGGTAGCGTCGATGACCAGTCGTTCCTGGCCGTGCCTTCCACCGTCCACCAGTTATTCAAGGTGAGGGCGGCCGCGCCATAAATGCTGTTCACCTGTCGGCGCGAGAAGTACTGACCCAGAGTGGGGGTCACGGCTGCGTTCGAAACGTTGTAAATGCCGGCAACGGAAAGACCAGGCGTCGCGACACTCGAGTTGTCGAAGCGCTCGCGTCGTACGGTTCCACCAAGGGTCGAGTTGAGACTCAGGTGGCTGCCGACTGGACGGTTGACCGTGAAGAGCAGGTCGCTGTTGTTCTGATTGCTGTAGTCGGAGACATCCTGGAATCCACCGAAGAAGCTCGGGTCAATTCCCACTCCGGCAACGCCGTCCTGGATGTTGCCTTGCGCGAAGTGCTCGTCGATGCCGAGGCGATAGATGTCCGAGCCGGTCCGGGCGATCAGACTTCCACCGTCGAACAGCTTGTAGTTCGCCGAGACCGTCCCGATGAAGCGGTCACGAATGTCGCCGACCGGATTCTCGAATTGTCTCCAGAACGGATTGTTGTGGAAGTTGTAGTTCCAATTGAATTCGCGGTTCGCCGGACCATTGTTGGTGGCACCGCCCTGCTGGTAGTTGCGCAGCGCGTTCATATCGACCTGGCGGCCGAACCACACGAACGTCTCGAGGATGCCGGTGTTGTATCCAGTACCAGGCCGGTTCTGCGCGACGTTATGGATGTACTGCAGCGTCGCATCAGTGCTCAGGTTGCTTGTGACCTGAAGCGAACCGTTCAGAAGCCCCGAAGTCTTCGAGAAATTGTTGTTCGGGATGTAGCCCGTGATGTTGTCCCTGCCGAGCGAAAGGCGGGCACTCGCGCGATCGGTGCCGCCGCTGACGGCCAGGGTCGTCGATCTGGTGTGACCAGTATTGAAGAAGCTCTCGACGTTGTCCGGGTGAGCGATCCATGGGCTGGCAGCATTCGGACTGGTGAACTGCAGGCACGGAGCCGACTGGTCGTATGTCGTCGTGTTCGCGATGAACGTGCAGCCGTGGGTCCGTCCATCCAGCTTCGGCCCAAAGCTCTGATCCGCCCAGTCGTTCACGCCATTTCCAGCGCCGTCGAAGTACTGGAACTCGCCGCCCGCGCCCTGACCGTACAGGTTCTGATATACAGGGAGAGTGGAAGGCTTGTCCCAGGTGTAGGTCGTGCTCAACTCTGTGCGTGCACGGGCCTGACTCGACGCACCCTTCTTGGTCGTGATGACGATTACGCCGTTCGAAGCGCGCGAGCCGTACAGTGCGGCGGCGTTCGGGCCCTTGAGGACCGTCAGCGTAGCAATGTCGTCCGGGTTGAGGTCGGAGATTCCGCTTCCGAAATCGTAACCGCCGTTCGGATCACCGCTGTGACGCGACCTCGAGTTCTCGTTGTTCGAGATCGGCGTGCCATCGACGATGAAGAGAGGCTGGTTGTTTCCGGTGATCGAGTTCTGGCCGCGGATGACGATATTCGTCGATCCGCCGGGAGTTCCAGCCCCGGTGATGTTTACCCCGGAAACTTTGCCGGACAGCTGGTCGACGAGATTGAGAGCCTTCGTCTGATTCAGCTCGGAGGTGCTGATCTGCTGCTGCGCTGTTCCGAGCTGGCTCTTCTCTCTAGTCAATCCAAGCGCCGTGACGACGACGCCCTGCAGCTCCGTGGCCGCAGTCGAGAGGCTGAAGTTCTGTACTACCGGTGCACCCGAAAGCGTGACCGGCGCCGAGCTTGGCTGGTAGCCAAGGCGCCGAGCAAGAAGGGTGACCGTCGTGCCATTCGCTGATGCGGGAGCGGTGAAGCTGTATCGCCCTGCATCGTCCGTGAATGCGCCGACGCGCAGCGCGGTGATACTCACGCTGGCTCCGACAATTGGCGTTCCACCAATGCCAGTCACCTGGCCACTGATGGTCGTTCCCTGTGCCTGAGCGAGTGCCGGGGCAATCCCGACAACGACGCCCGCGATCGCAAGGAAGCGAGAGATCTTACCTGTCATTCCCATACAACACCTCGCAGAAAGTGATACTGGGACCAGGACGTGTCGTGCTTCGCGGAACGAGTCATCGACCAGCTCGCGATGCCGACTATGGTTGGCTGCACCTCCACGCCCACAACGAAGAGAACTTGCTCGGCGCGGCGCCAGTGCAGAAGACAAAATCCGACAACTCCCCCAGCCCGGGGATTCCTCGGAATTTGCCCGCTTACAATGGTCCTAACTTAGGCCGCGTGTAGCGATTATGTCAACCAAACGGCGTAGGTTTCGACCTGTCAGCTTGCCTACTCGTAGCTGAGCCGTGGGGAAATATGTCGGGGCCGACGCATTTTGCCGATCTTGACATGGTCAGCAGCCATCTTTGCCTGGCGGAAACGCAATAAGCCCCGCGGGAACGAAAAAAAGGCGGAGCATCGGCTCCGCCTTTCACTGGTTGACCTCGCGTGCGACTAGGCTGCGGTCGCCTTCTCGGCAACAACCCGAACCTGGTTGTCGAGCACCTGTATGAATCCGCCGCTCACGTTGAACGCGCGTCCGGATCCGCTGCCAAGTCGGAGCTTACCCTCGCCTAGCAGCGCCATGAGTGGGGCGTGCCCGGTGAGAATTCCGACTTCCCCGTCGTACGCCGGGGCGACCACGGAGTCCGTCTCGCCCTCGAACAGCACGGACTCTGGAGAAATCACGGATACCTTCAGCATCGCTAAGAGTTCGAGAGCTTCTCGGCTCTCTCGATGACGCCGTCGATGCCGCCCTGCATGAAGAACGCCTGCTCGGGGTACTGGTCGAACTCGCCGGCGACGAGTCTCTCGAACGAGGAGACGGTCTCCTCGAGCTTGACGTACTGACCCGGGTAACCGGTGAACTGCTCGGCCACGGCGAATGGCTGCGACATGAATCGCTGAATTCTTCTCGCGCGACCCACGACCAGCTTGTCGTCTTCGGAAAGCTCGTCCATGCCAAGGATCGCGATGATGTCCTGAAGCTCCTTGTAACGCTGCAGAATCTTCTGGACGTCGGTTGCTACCTTGTAGTGCCGCTCGCCGATGAATTGCGCGTCGAGAATTCTCGACGACGAAGCGAGCGGATCGACGGCGGGATAGATACCCAGCTCGGTGATTGCGCGCGACAGCACGACCGTCGCGTCGAGATGCGCAAACGCGGTGGCAGGCGCCGGATCCGTGATGTCGTCGGCCGGAACGTAAATCGCCTGCACCGAGGTGATCGATCCATTCTTGGTCGACGTGATCCGCTCCTGCAGATCTCCCATCTCAGTCGCCAGCGTCGGCTGATAACCGACCGCGCTCGGCATGCGTCCCAGCAACGCGGACACTTCGGATCCGGCTTGGGTGAAGCGGAAGATGTTGTCGATGAAAACGAGAACGTCTGCGTTTTCGACGTCGCGGAAATACTCGGCGACCGTCAGCCCGGAGAGTCCGACCCGTAGTCTCGCTCCCGGCGGCTCATTCATCTGACCATAGATCAGCGCGCAGGAATTGATGACTCCGGATTCCTTCATCTCGAGGTAAAGGTCATTTCCTTCGCGCGTACGCTCGCCGACGCCGCAGAAGACGGACTTTCCACCATGGCCCTTCGCGACGTTGTTGATAAGCTCCTGGATGACGACGGTCTTGCCGACACCGGCGCCGCCGAAGAGTCCGATCTTTCCGCCCTTCACGAATGGGGCGATCAGGTCGACGACCTTGATTCCGGTCTCGAAGATTTCTGTCTTCGGCTCGAGGTCGGCGAACTCCGGTGATGGACGATGAATCGGCCAGCGCTCGACGCTGTCAGGAATAGCCGGACCGTTGTCGACCGGATTCCCGAGGACGTTGAGAATTCTTCCCAGCGCAGCCTCACCGACGGGAACCGTGATCGGACCACCGGTGTCCTCGACTTTCATCCCGCGCACGACCGCGTCGGTCGACGACATCGCAACCGCGCGCACCTGATTCCGGCCGATGTGCTGCTGTACTTCGACTACGACATCGATCTCTGCGCCAGCGTCGGACTTCTCTCTGATACGTAGTGCGTTATAGAGCTCGGGAAGGTGCTCGGACTCGAACTCGACGTCGAGTACCGGTCCGATGACCTGGACCACTTTACCGAAGTTCACTTTCTTCTCTTCGATCGGGCGAAGCTTCTTTTTCTCGGTGCGAACGGCCGTAGCCATGATTTACCCCTGTAACGCAGAGGCACCGCCGACGATCTCGGCGATTTCCTGCGTGATCTGCGCCTGGCGGGCGCGGTTGAATGTGCGGCGTAAAACGTTGAGCATTTCACCCGCGTTGTCGGTCGCGTTTTTCATTGCGGTGCGTTGAGCACTTTGAAATCCGGCTTCATTCTCGACCAGCGCGCGGTAGATCGAGTTGCGCACGTACGAGGGCAGAAGCTGGGTCAGGATCACCTCAGCCGACGGCATCAGAATGTAATCGGGCTGTGGACCTTTGCGCTCCGGTGGTGTGACCGGCAACACCAGCTGGGATGTCGGCGGGGTCGAGAGCGCGGAGTTGAATTTGGAATAGATGACGTAAACCGCGTCGACCTCGCCCGAGGCGAATCTCTCGATCAGGCCATCGACGAGCTCGGCGGCGTTGGCGACGGTGGGTTGGCCAGTGATGTCGGTCCTGCTGGACGCTACCGCCCGACCAATGTATCGGAAGTAACCGATTCCTTTCTTCCCGACGACGTGAAGCTCGGGCTCGACTCCCTGCTCACCGAGACGAGCGAGAAGGTTGCGCGCTTCCTTGAGCAGGTTGGCGTTGAACGCGCCGGCGAGTCCACGGTTGCTGGTGAGGAGAATGACAGCCGCCTTCTTGATCGATGCCGGCTGCCGCATCAGCGGAAAGCTTTCCGCCAGTTCCGGCGTGTAAAGGTTCGCGATCACTTCCGTGAGCGAGTTTGCGAACGGGCGCGCGGCAACGACGCGATCCTGCGCGCGCTTCATCTTGGATGTGGCGACCATCTCCATCGTCCGCGTGATTTTCCGCGTGTTTTCGACGGACTTGATCCGTCCTTTTAGCTCACGACCCTTAGCCATGCGCTAGTGCTTCGCCTCAGTCGGTCGTGACTCGCCCGCTTTCTTGGCCTCTGCCGGGCGCGCCTCGCCGCCTTCCTTGGCGACCGCGGGCTTTTCAGGATTGAACTGCTTGTTGAAGGTTTCGATCCCGCGCTTGAGATCGGCCTCACTTTCCTTGGAGAGGACCTTATCGGTGCGGACTTTCTGCGGTACCTGCGGGAACTGCTTGTCCATGAACTCCAGGAATCCCTTCTCCCAGTCCTTCAGCCGGTTCACCGGAATGGCATCGAGGAGGCCATTTGTGACGGCGAAAATCACCATCACCTGCTGTTCGACCGCCATTGGGCGATACTGGGGCTGCTTGAGGATTTCGACGGTCCGCGCGCCACGCTCGAGCTGTTTCTTGGTGGCGGCGTCGAGATCCGACGCGAAGGAAGAGAACGCTTCGAGCTCGCGGTACTGCGCGAGATCGAGCCGCAGCCTGCCGGCGACGGAGCGCATCGCCTTGACCTGCGCCGAGCCTCCGACGCGGGATACCGAGATTCCGACGTTGACGGCGGGGCGAACGCCCGCAAAAAAGAGATCTGCCTCCAGAAAGATCTGGCCGTCGGTGATCGAGATCACGTTGGTCGGGATGTAAGCGGAAACGTCGCCGGCCTGAGTCTCGATGATCGGTAGCGCGGTGAGTGATCCACCGGCTTTCAGGATGGTCTTACCATCGACGATGGACGCATCCTCACTCAGCTTCGCCGCTCTCTCGAGCAGGCGCGAGTGAAGATAGAACACATCGCCGGGGAAGGCCTCTCGGCCGGGCGGACGACGAAGCACGAGCGAGAGCTGGCGGTATGCCGCGGCCTGCTTCGAGAGATCGTCGTACACGCAAAGGGTTGGCAGTCCCTCGTTGTACATGAAGTACTCGGCCATCGCACAACCGGAGTAGGGCGCGATGTACTGCATCGGCGCCGGATCCGACGCGCCGGCGACGACTACGATCGAGTATTCCATGGCGCCTGCCTGGCGGAGCTTCTCGACCACCGAGGCGACGGTGGAATTCTTCTGCCCGATGGCGACGTAGACGCAGATGACGCCAGTGCCCTTCTGATTGATGATCGTGTCGATCGCGATGGCGGTCTTACCGGTTCCACGGTCGCCGATGATCAGCTCGCGCTGACCGCGGCCGATCGGGATCATCGAGTCGATGGCCTTGATTCCTGTCTGCAGCGGCTCCTTCACGGGCTGGCGGACGATGATCCCGGGAGCTTCCGATTCGACCTTTCGGGTGTGCTTGGCGTTGATCGGGCCGGCGTCATCCAGCGGGCGTCCGAGGGGATCGACGACGCGGCCAACGAGTTCGTGCCCGACAGGCACCTCGAGCACGCGACGGGTCCGGCGGACCTCGTCCCCCTCCTTCAGCTGGAGGTAGTCGCCGAGGACGACCGATCCGATGTTGTCCTCTTCGAGATTCAAGGCGAGGGCGGTGATCTTTTCGCCCGTCTCTGAGGAGGTCACCTCGAGCATCTCGCCGGCCATCGCCTTCTGCAGTCCGTAGATGCGGGCGATTCCGTCCTTGACCTCGAGTACAGTGCCGACGTCCTCGACATCGAGCTCGTGGAGGTCCGCTGCCTCGATCTCGCGGAGTAGGATGTCCTTGATTTCGCTGGGACGAAGGATCGTATCAGTGGCCATAATCGTTATGCTCTGAGCTGGGTTGTCGGGAGCCGTGGAAACCCGTTCGGCGGAGGGTTTTCCTAGCTTGTGAAATTTATCACAAGCTCTTATTTGGGGCAACGTAAACCTTCTGACCGGGTCTCTGGAAGAGTCGGGCCGTAAATCATACAGGAGAGGCTCGGCCGCCTCGCTGGCACCCACAGAACCAAGCAGGGAGCGGTCAGCGTTGCAGCTAATAGCCTGGAGTTTCCATACAGCCGTTGAGGATTCGCGAACGGCTGGCTTCGAGCGCATTCTCGAGCATCCCCGCGCGTCCATTTCTTCGTCTGACGCCACGGCTCCATACGCCGACGGAAAAAGCTCCGAGCGATCGGCTGAAAAGCTGAGAGCTCCCCGCTTCAGTACTCGTGTGACCGGATCGCGCCACGATCCCGACTCTAAGTCCTGCTGCGGGTCCTACCTTGCGCGAATCGATCAACGAGGTCCACCGTCCTTAGGCGGGCGAGTGAAGCGGGCCGGGTGCCGAAAATCCTTTGCGCAGTTACGGCAAGGTGGGACGACGATGCGAAGTCGAGTATACGCGCTATGTCACGAATGTCGTGACCAGGATTCTTCGCCAGTTCCGCGGCAGCAATAAGGCGGACCAGATCGATGACTCGCTTGAGGTTCGGCGCACCAGGCTTGGCGAAGTTTCGGCTCAGATGCTCGCGGCTCAGGCCCACGGCCTTTGCCAGCTCTTTCGTCGTGACAGGGCGCCCGGAGTGTGAGACGATGACGTCCCAGGCGCTCCTTTGCAGCGGCGTCGTGAGGCCAAGGGTGGAGGGCGGGTCGCCGATCGCCTGGTGGAAGCGGGTCGAGAACACGTGAGGAAGCACGAGATCGCGCGCGGCATTCTCATCGATTCCTTCGACGATCAAATCGACGAACCCGAGTCCGGCACAGCGGGCCGCGGCAGGAGTGTCCGTCGGCCGCAGCGGCATGATCGCAAAGAATGGCGCGCTCGGAAATTCAGCGGCAAAGGCGGCGGCCTTCCAGGTGTCCTCGTCGGGAGCGCCCATGTCGATGAGCGCGGCGTCCACCATCACTCGGCGGAATACAGCCTCGAGCTCCTCGGCCGAGCGAGTGGAGATGATTTTCCACCGGCGTCGCGGAAATGCGACGCGAACGAGCGCCTTTGCGCGGTCACGCACGAGGTACGTGACGAGCGACGGCAAAGTGGATCCATTCGTAGATGAGGCCAAGATCAGACTCCAGCTTCCACGCTGTCGAGGTCAGGCTTACCCTCGATGAATTGGCGGACGATCGGATCTCGCGTGTGCTGGATCTCATCGACGGTTCCAACCTGTCTGACCTTTCCCTCGAAGAGCATCGCGATCCGCGACGCGACCGTGTACGCGCTTCGCATGTCGTGCGTGACGACGATGCTGGTGACGCCGAGTTTCTCGCGCATGCGGATCATCAGCTGGTCGATGATTGCGCTCGTCACCGGATCGAGACCCGTGGTCGGCTCGTCGTACAGTATGTACTTGGGCTGGCGTGCGATCGCGCGCGCTATTCCGACGCGCTTTCTCATTCCGCCCGACAGCTCGGCTGGGAATTTCGATTCGACGCCGGGAAGATCGACGAGCTCAAGCGCTTCACCTACACGCTTCACGATGTCGCTCTCGCTGAGGCGTCCTTCCTTGCGCAGGCCCATTGCGACGTTGTCGCAGATGGAAAGGGAGTCAAAGAGCGCGGCGAACTGGAACACGTAGCCGATGTGGGATCGGAGCGCGTAAAGCTCGTCGCGCGGAAGTTTTGGCACTTCCTGGCCATCGACCCAGACCGTTCCGCGGTCGGGCTCGAGCAGCCCGACGATGTGCTTGATCGCGACCGACTTGCCCGTGCCCGAGTAGCCGATGAGCGCCATGGTCTCGCCTTCTTCGACTTCGAGCGAGAATCCCTCGAGTACTTTTTTGGGGCCGAAGGATTTGTAGACGTCGATCAGCTTGATCATGTCACAAAGATGGGGAGAGGCGCACCGGGGGGAAGGGGTGATTCGTTTGAGGCTGGTGTTTGGTACCCACCGAGACGGTGGTTGGTTTTGACTACGCTGCCGCCTGCTGCCCGCCTTATACCGCCCGCCGTTCGCTGAATCCGGGGGAGCGGGCGGCAGGCCGCGGTGTAGTGCACACAAAAAAGGGGACGAGCATCGCTCGTCCCCTTCCCTTGTGGTTCTCAGGCTTTACGCCGCGAAACTACCCAGCGCCCGGCCGACGTCTCCCTCGCGGAGCCGCTTGAGAGCACGGTCGCGAAGCTGACGAACACGCTCGCGCGTGACACCGAGCAGCGAACCAATCTCTTCGAGCGTGTGCTCACGTCCGCCTTCGAGACCAAAGTACAGCCGCAGCACCTTCGCATCCCGCGGGGGAAGCGTCGATAGCGCGGTCTCGATCTCGTCGTTGAGGAAGCGGTTCATCGCCTCTTCCTCGGTATCGGGCATCTCGTCGGCGACGAAACGCTCGATCAGCGAGCGATCACCTTCGGGATCCATCGGCGCATCGAGTCGTACGTCACCCGTGTTGAGTGCGGCGAGCGACTGCACGACGTCTACCGACAGACCGGTGAGCTGAGAAAGCTCCTCGGGGGTCGGCTCGCGCCGCATCTTCTGACGGAGGATCTCCGACGCCTTGATGATGCGCGAGAGATCAGCCGTGCGGTTTAGCGGCACGCGCACAGTACGGCCCTGACGCGCAAGCGACGAAAGAATCGCCTGGCGAATCCACCATACCGCGTACGAGATGAATTTGACGCCCTGATCGGGGTCGAACTTCCGCGCAGCCGTAAGCAGACCGACGTTGCCCTCACCGATCAGATCGATGAGCGGCATACCGCGGTTCTGATATTTCTTTGCTACGGAGATCACGAAGCGCAGGTTGCGCTGCACGAGCTCCTGGAGAGCGTCCGGGTCACCGGCGCGAATCCGACGGGCGACATCGATCTCCTCGGTACCTTTGAGCAGCGGATAAGTGCTGACTTCATATAGGTACTGATCGAGAATGTCTCTCTCGGGCTCACTTGGAGCGATTCCGGCGACGGCCGCTTTGCGGCGACGCTTTACTTCTGCCATTGATACTTACCTCTTGGATACTGCCGTGAAAGCCTGATGCGAATGCAGCCAGTGTGGCCAGCAATGCAAGCGAATTAATGTTGGTCCTACCGCCTGATCGAGCGACAACAAAAGCACTTTTTGACAACCGAAAAACTCAGGGTGTAGAAACGCTGCAAGATACCGGCCGCTGGCTTTTTGGCCACAGCAAATTTCTTGACATCGATACTACCCTTGGATATCCTTCGCGGTTCCTGTCGGGCCTGTATTCCGCCAGGAAATGCCGGGGGTGTAGCTCAGTTGGGAGAGCGCTTGAATGGCATTCAAGAGGTCAGGGGTTCGATTCCCCTCACCTCCATGGCTTTGCGGTGAGACGAGAACGGTTGTTTGTTTTCGCGGGAATAGCTCAGTTGGTAGAGCACAACCTTGCCAAGGTTGGGGTCGCGGGTTCGAGTCCCGTTTCCCGCTCTCCGTGCGATGAAAAGAGGGCGGTTAGCTCAGTTGGTTAGAGCGCCACGTTGACATCGTGGAGGTCACAAGTTCGAGTCTTGTACCGCCCATACGATAGAAAGAAGCTTGGCGGTTGGCGCTTCGCAGGCCGACACGGCAGATGATTCCGTCAGGACCATTTGGTCGGTCCCGATCGCTCCGAGCAGGACGAAAGTTGGTATGGGCGCCCGTAGCTCAATTGGATAGAGCATCTGACTACGGATCAGAAGGTTGGGAGTTCGAGTCTCTCCGGGCGCGTGAATATAAAGCGATGATGGATCTTTGCAGCCATCAGCGCTCCTTCATCTCCGTCATTGGGATGCGGCGTTCCGATGGTACACGATCCGACCGCCGACGATCGTGTAATTTATCTTCGCCTCACGGATCGTCTCCGGGGCGATTTTTGTCAGGTCCCGATCGATGATCACGACATCGGCGAGCTTGCCCGGCGAGAGGGATCCCTTTTCGCGTTCATCGAAGGATGCGTAGGCGCCGCCGCTGGTATAAGCGCGCAGCGCATCCTCGACGGTGATTTTCTGTTCCGGAATCCAGCCGCCGGGATACTTGTCGTCGAGCGTTCTTCTCGTAACCGCAGCATAGATGCCTTCGAGCGGAGTCGCGGGCGCGACAGGCCAGTCGCTTCCGAATGCCAGTCTCGCATGCGTGTCTAGGAGAGCGCGAAACGCGTAGGTCGTTCTGGCGCGCTCGGGGCCGATGACCTTTTCCGCCCAGCGCCCGTCGTCGATTGCATGGTACGGTTGCATGCTCGGGATTACACCCAACTCGCAGAAACGTGGTATGTCCGGCGGCGCGATATGCTGTGCGTGCTCGATCCTGAAGCGACGGTCGCGCGCACCATTCTCACGTTCCACCCGCTCGAAGATGCCGAGCTGGAGATTGATGGCGCGGTCACCAATCGCGTGTACGATGACGTGCAAGCTCGCTTTGTCGGCGTTGGAGACCCAAGAGTAGAGATTCTCCGGCGTATTGACGAGCAGTCCGCTGTCGCCAGGCGCATCTGTGAACGGCTGCATCATTGCCGCAGTGTGCGAGCCGAGTGACCCATCGACGAATCCCTTGAGTGCCCCGATGCGGAGCCATGAATCTCCCCGTCCGCGCGCCGCAACGGTGTCACGCAGTCGAGCCCATGTGGAAAGAGGCACAGCGGCGTAAATTCGCGTCCGCAATTTTCCAGCGCCGTGCGCTCGCTCGAAAACCGCGAGATCCGACCACGTTCCCATGTGGTCGACGGATGTCACGCCTCGAGCATTCGCGTAAGTCATCGCCGCGTCGAGGGAGCGATCGAGCATCGCCGGATCCGGATCCGGAACCGCCCGATCGACCAGTTCCTGCGCATTATCCTTGAAGATGCCGCTCGGCTGTCCGGAAGCATCGCGGGTGATTGTGCCGCCTGCGATGTCGCCTCCCGACATCGGCACCGCGGCAGCGCGCATCGCCGCAGAGTTGGCGAGCGCCATGTGGCCATCGAGACGGTTGATCCAGACAGGATTGTCGGGCGTGATCGAGTCGATCCATGAGCGTTGCGGTAGCTCTCCGCCCCAGTTCTCATGATCCCAATCGCCGCCGGTTATCCAGGTTCCTCGGGGCACTGTCGCCGCGAAAGCCTTAATGCGCGAGATGAACTCGGACGGAGTTCTCGCGTCGCGCAGCTGGACTGACGCGAGATTCATCCCGCCGGCGAGAAAGTGCACATGCGAATCGATGAATCCAGGGACGACCATGCCACCACGCGCGTCAATCACCTTCGTCTGAGGCGAAATGCCGTGCCGAATCTCGGCCGTCGATCCCACGGCCGCGATCCGGTCGCCGCTCAGCGCGACTGCTTCGGCCCACGGTTTGTCGGGTTCGCCTGTCCAGACGATGCCGTTCACAATGGCGATGGTGACAGCGTGCTGATTGGTTGTCATCGACGTCGCGCAGGCGAGGAAAAGGGCGCAGCTCGAGAGAGGCAGGTAAGACCGCACCGGCAAAAGGTAGCGAGAATCTTTCACGGTGATAACCGTTAACTCTGCACTGCTGCGGCGGTGCATTTTTTTCGAGCATTTTCCATGGCGGCTGACGGACCATTTTCATCGCCAAAGTGTTCCACTTACTTAGCCACTACGAGCTTGAGAGTGGCGCCTCGAGTGGCTGAAACTCCAGAAAGCGAGTGGGAAGATGCTCAGAATCAAAGCAGTTGTGTTGGCGGTCGGGCTCATCACTTTCATCGCATGTGTCGGTTCAGCGATGGAGACCTCGACCCCAGTGGCGGTGCAAACCACGGGCACCGTCACCGTAACCGGAAGAGTGACGACCAGCGACGGAAAGCCAGTCGCCAACGCGCGGGTCTACGTTCCGGGAACGGAGGAAGCGACGCGAACCGACGCCAACGGGAATTACACTCTTACCGGTGTTCCCGGTGGACCCCAGGTGGTGGTGGTTCGCCAGCGCGGCTACGTCCCGGTGGAGGTCAACGCCAAGTTTTCGACCAAGCGTAGCGATCGTGCGCGCAATCATATCGACGTCAAACTTCTGACGCCGAGCGAGGTGGCAACGAGCACGGCACAGTCGGCCCGCGACTCGGCGGCCCTGGATAAGGTTGGCTTCTTCCGCCGCGAATCCGCGGGGCGAGGCGCTTACTTCATTACTCCGGACCAGATCGCTGAAATGAAGCCGTCGACAACTTCGGACATTTTTCGACAGGTGCCGATTCTCACCCAGGCGAGTGGGCGAACGGGACCGGTTCTCCGCGGCGCGCAGGGTTGCCTCCTGACATATGTCGACGGGCTGCCGTGGCGATCGATGTTCCCCGGAGATCTCGACGTCTATGTTCCGGCTCGAGACGTCCTGGCCGCGGAAGTGTATCCGCCTGGGCAGGTTCCTCCGAGTCCGTTCGTGCGCGGCGTTCCCAGGGCGAGCTGCACTACGCTTGCGATCTGGACTCGATCGCGGGTGGGTTGAAGACCTAGAGGGAGTCCGACGACGACAAGCCCCGGGGCACCCAGTGCGCCGGGGTTTTTCTGTCTGTCGCTTTTACAGTCTTCCCTGACCTCGTACCGCGTTGTCAATTTGGTCGCGCCCAACACTTGGGCCTCTCAGCGCGAAAGACATTCATCAGCCGAGTTCATCCGGACAGCGCGCTCGAGCAGCTGTCCGCGATCACCCATCCAGCCCCTCACTGGCGAGCCATGTTAAACAGACCTGTCGCTCTCTCCGCTCTCCTCTTCGCTGCCGCGTGTTCGACGGCGCCCGAGCCCAAAACCGCTCCGAATCCCCAACGCTCCGCCCAGGGACCATCGGGTGACAGCACGCGCGCCGGCGGCGACTCAAGCCGCGGCGGCGGAAATGCCCCAGCTCAGCCGCGACCATACAATCGGGTGATCACGCGGGATGCAAAGACGCGCCGTGGCATGTTCGCCGTGCACAGAGTGAACG
>Ga0068855_100001197_pt1 | contig 32222 bp, 14 predicted proteins | sample KBSCornC52_FD_66592 | JGI IMG/M metagenome (GOLD analysis project Ga0068855, IMG submission 66592) | Corn rhizosphere microbial communities from Kellogg Biological Station, Michigan, USA - KBS Corn C5-2 | ecosystem: Host-associated > Plants > Roots > Rhizosphere > Soil ...
CACTGAGCGGTTTCCGACCTTGCCGATCGTGCCGGCGAGATTGATCGGTGCGAGCTGGGTCTGGCTCGCCTGCTTCAACTGCCCTCGGTTCGAATGGACGACGACGTCACCGCCTATCACGGGCAGGCCCGCATGGAAGCGATCGAAGCGCACGTGCTCGGTGCCATCGGGATCGACGATCACGTCGCGTACCTGGAACTGATCGCCGTCCGTCGGCGCGCTTGCCTGCGGCCCCGCGAACTTCAACGTGCGTGCTGTGCCGCCGGTAGCCAGACTGAAGGCGGACGGATTCTGCTGGATCAGTTGCAGCGCCTTGTCGACCGTGGCCGACGGGTCGCCGGCCTGGGCAAAAGCGCTGAGACTCGCGATGGTAATCGCGGCGATGGGCAGCAGACGAGACAATTTCTTCATGTAATCCCCCGGATTATGAATGGGTGATGTTCGAGGAATGAATCAAGTGAAGACGTTGATATAAGACATGTCGCGAACCGCAGAGGCATGCTAGGAGGTCGTTTTTATAATTACAAGATATTTTCAGGGAGATTGATTTTCCATGTCGAACGCGTTGATCAAGTCATGATTTGATGAGGAATATGAAATGATCCGATTGACCCTCCGGACGTGTCGGTGAAGTTGCATCGACGGAGCATGCCGGCAGTCGCGCGGGTGCCGTCTCGACACGCAACCCGCCGCCACGCCACCGGCCACTACATCAGCGAGGGCATCTCACCCCTGGCGGTGTCGCACCGCCCCGCATCGGCCAACGCCTGGCCGATCGCGTGCTGAACGACGGCCGGGTTTTCCAATAGATAGAAGTGCCCGCCGTCGAACTCGCGGAAACTGACTGGGTGCTGCGACGCGCGCAACCAGTCACGCTGCCCGGCGGCGCTCAGCAACGTGTCGTCGCGGCCCGAGAAGACCGTGACGGGGCAGGGCAGCGCTGTCGCGGACGGTAGCGGGAAGAACGCCTCGACCACGCGGAAATCCGCCTTGGCCAGCTTCAGCAGCATCGTTCGGAGTGCGGCGTGTTCGACCACTTCGCGTGGCGTACCGCCGAGCGATACGACATAGTCGACGATCTCCGCGTCATTGCGCAGGTGAACCGGCGTGCCGTCGAGCCGCGCGCGGCGATGCGGGTAGAACGGCGCATCGGTGCCGGAGGCGCCGAGCCAGACGGGCGGACGCCCCAGTTGCGTCATGTCGCGCGCGAAACAGTACGCGATCAGCGCCCCCATGCTGTGGCCGAACACCGAATAGTCGCGGGGCAGCAGCGGCCGCAGGGCTCGCAGGAAGTCGATCAGTTCCGGCAGCGTATCGATCGCGCGTGTGCCCAGGCTCCTGCCGCGCCCGGGCAACTCGATCAGCCACACCTCGATGTCGTCCGGGAACGACGCCCCCCACCGGTAGTAATTGGCCGCCGCGCCGCACGCGTGATGGAACACCAGCAGCCGGTGCCGCGCCGTCGGGCGCTCGAGCGGAATGGTGAGGGTACTCGGTAGCAAGGCCATGCTTCGGGACTCCGCTTTAAAAAAACACGCTATACAAATTTTCAAACAATTATGGTGATTATGAATTTAATCGAAAAGGCGGGCTGCCTCCCATTGGTTTGCATATTTACGAAACAATCATCTGGATTATTGGCCGTCGGATGTCATTATTTGTTTGATTTTCATGCAATGGAAATGTAATCAATTTAAGATGGTTTGTGGTAAAGTCGGCTGGCTTCGATTTTGTAAGTACTTGAAATCGTTGTCCGGTGTGAACGGGCGTGCTGTTTTTTATCGAAATATAGAAATATCGGATTATGCGGTGCGTGTGACACGCGTGATCGATTATTGAAACGAGAGAGACATGGAAGCCGAAACGCCGCAAAACGACGCCGTCTTCAAGGTGGTCGTCAATCACGAGGAACAATACGCGATCTGGCCGGACGACAAGCATGTACCCGAAGGCTGGCGGGCGGCGGGCCCGTCGGGAACCCGGGATGCCTGTCTCGACTGGATCAGCGCCAACTGGATCGACATGCGGCCATTGAGCGTGCGGGTCGCGCTGTCGGCCTGACTGTCGACGCGTCGCGCCACGCAGGGCGCAAGAAAAGATAAAGGAACGATGCGGCATTTCGCGGCCCGGTGACGGCGCGCGGGAGCACGCTGCGTTTCGCCGAGAGAATCCGAGGGAATAAACGCCATGTCTGTCGATGATCGCCTGGGGGTCTTCCTCAATACAGGCATTCTGGCTTCACGCGCGCACGACCTGGGCTTGCTGATCGAGCGGCAGGACGCGCTCATGCAGCAATTCATGGAAGCGAAATTCGAGCCGACCGCCTGTGCCGCGCTGTTGCGCGACGCGATTGCGCGCTATCCGTTCCTGGCCGAGCTGTTCGATCCGGATTCGGTGGCGGCCGGCGGCTGCATCGCGAGCCGCGCGCTGCTCTACGATCTGCATCAGCGACGCGACCGCTGGACGCTTGCGCTCGCGCCGCGGCACGGCGAGCCGATCGTGCTCGATACCGCCGCCGACGACGTGCCGCAGCTAGCGAACGCGCTGCGTGACGCGTTGCAGCGCAACCACTGGCAGCCGCTGTCCGAGCTGTACGCGGACCCCCGCCTGCTCGGCTGCGAACGGCCGGAGGGTGACGCGGCGCTGGCGTGGCCGGCGTTCGACGGCCCCGGCATCCAGCGGCTCGAACACGCGTCGCTGCTGATCGCATCCGATACCACCCGCCTGCTGACCGACCCGATCAGCCTCGCGATCGGCGGCAACGTCGGCCTGCCCGATCTCGATCGCGCGCCGTCCAACCTGGGCCAGCGGATCGACGGCATGCTCGTCACGCACGGGCATCTCGACCACTGGCACATCCCGACCATCCTGCGGCACGGCGGCGACGGGGCGGTGCCGGTCGTCGTGCCGCACATCCCGGTCGCGTCGCTGCTGGCGCAGGACGACATGCAGCAGTCGCTGCGCGACGTCGGGCAGACGGTGCTCGCGCCCGGCTGGGGCGAAACGGTGCGGATCGGCGACATCGAGATCGACATCCTGCCGTTCTACGGCGAGCAGCCGACCATCGGCGCGGCCGTGCCGCCGCACGACGTGCGCAACTGGGGCAATTGCTACCGGGTCACGACGCCGCAGTTCTCGGTGATCCTGCTCGTCGACAGCGGCGAGGACGCGAAGGGCTCGGTGATGGACGTGATCGACCGGTCCGTCGCCCGGCGCGGCCGGCCCGACCTGGTCCTGAGCTGCTGCCGCGAGATGCGCAAGGCGCCGTTCTGGCAGGGCCTGTTCACGTTCTGGATGGTGCTGCCGATGACCGAGCTGCAGCGTCTGCCGCGCATCGCGGAAGCGGGCGACGGCCCGTCCATCACGCTCGGCCCGTCCGGCATCGGCGAACTCTGCGCACGCGCCGGCGCCCGCGCGTTCGCGCCGTATGCGAACGGGTTCTGCGGCATCGCCACCGAGATCGGCGACATCGGCTGGATCAACGGCGAGCCCGCGGAAGCCGACACGCTCGACCAGATCGACGCGCGCGTCGGCGCGCTCGGCGGCGCCACGCGTGTGATCCGCTGGCTGCCCGGCGACGTGCTGCGTCGCGACGGAGACTGGCAGGTGTCCTGAATTTCTTCCTGTCGACAGGAGCCCCATGATGAGTGGCAGCAAGATTGTGCCGATGCCGCGGATTCGCTACGACGGCAGCCGGAGCATGCGCGAGGTGCTGGCCGGACTGAAGCATCCGGCCGTGCTGGAAGGCTTCATCGAGGCATGGCCCGCGCGCACGCGCTGGACGCCGGATTTCTTCGTCGAGCGCTACGGCGAGCACGAGATCACGGTGGAGACGTCGCAGCTGTCGCCGACGCCGACGCAGCCGGACCTCTACCTGGGCGCGCGCCGCTATGAAACCGCGCGCCTCGGCGCGACGATCCGCGCGATGCAGGCGCAGGGCAGCGCCCGCACCGCGTACATCACCTACGCGGCGATCTATTCGACGGCGCCGGAGCTGAAGGACGACATCGCGCCGCTGCACGAGCAGCACGGCTTTCCCGGCTGGATGCCGCGCTGGCTGCGGCGCAGGCTGGTGTTGCGGCCGGGCTTCTGGCTCGGCCCCGAAGGGATCTCGTCGCCGATGCATTTCGACCGGCACGAGAACCTGAACGTGCAGGTGTACGGCCGCAAGCGCTGGGTGCTGTTCGCGCCCGAGCAGTCCGCCAACGTGTATTACCGGCAGCGCCGCGATCTGCCGGTGATCTTCAGCCCGGTGGACATGAGCGACCCCGACCCGGCGCTGTTTCCGCGCGTGCAGTCGGCGCCGCGCCACGACTTCGTGCTGGAGGCGGGCGACGTGCTGTACCTGCCGCCCGGCTGGTGGCACTACGTGGAATCGCTGAGCGATTCGATCAACGTGAACTACTGGTGGTGGTCGCCCCGCGCCGTGCGGACCTTCTGCCGGGTCGAGCTCGCGAGCCTGTGGCAGGCGCTCGCGCGCCGGTGGCGCCGCGCGGCCGGCACGGCCGGCAAGCCGATGTCGATGCCGCGCTGACGCGCCGGCGCCATGCCGTTCGTTCTATCGGGCCGCCGTGCCGGTGGCCGTGTCTCTTCAGGAAGCCATGATGCAGAACGAGTTTGATTTCACCGTCATCGATGCGCTGTACGCGACCGGCTATCACGGGCCGCGCGCGCTCGACAAACCGGAGTTCTACTGGCGCTCGATGCTGGGCTCGATGGTCGCCTATCGCGACAGCTTCTTTCGCCCGCTCGGCGAGGAGATCGCGCCGGCCGACGCGCGCGACGGCATCGAGATCGAGGCCGCGCGCTGCGAGTACGAGGGCAGCCGGTTTCATCACGCGCTGCCGATGAACATCTCGTCGCTGCGGCAGTTCGCGAACCACTGGCACCTGGTGCTGCCGACCATCTCGACGCTGCGCGACGGGTATTGCCGCCTGCGCGGCCACGACGGCGCGGTGTCGATGCTCGACCTGTGGTTCATCAGCAAGCTGTGCCAGCTGCTGCCCGCGTACCTGATCCGCCGGCGCGAGCAGCCGGCCGACCCGGACAGCATTCCCGTCGTGCCGTCGATCATCTACCGGATCTCCCTCGGCATGCACCGGATCGTGCATATCTCGCTGATCAAGCGGATGGCGTCCGGTGGTGATCCGGCCGCGCCGTGCCTCGCCAGCGACGCGTATTACCTGATCGCCGAGGCGGCGGGCCTGCTCGTCGGCCGCAACTCGGTGTGCGCGGGGCCGCAGACGATGGTCGAGCAGGCCTACCGCGCGATGATCGAGCCGGCATCGCTGGCGGGCGCCGAAGCGAGCGCGGCCGAGCCTGGTTTCTACCGCTACGCGGCGGCGTTCCTGAAGCTCGAAGCCGAAAAATACCTGTTCGCGGTGCGTGCGGCGCAGCAGTTGCGCGCGCTGATCGTCGCCCTCGACGCGGTGCCCGGGCAGACGCGCACGCACGCGTTTCGCGACGCGCTGGCGCGCTTCGAGGACTGGTCCACCGAACACACGAGCCCGCTCGCGCACGAGATCGCCCGCGAGGATCTGGCGATGCTGCTGCAGGGCGACGAGGCCGAGATCGCGCGCGCGCGGCAGTGGCCGGCGGGGACGGTGCTGCGCCAGATGATGGCCGGGCTGAACCACCTCGTCGCCGCGGCGGACCGGATGTGCGTGGCCACGCTCGGCGCGCACGGCCCGGCGCTGCTGGCCGAGATCGACGCGATGCGCACCGCGCCGCGCGGCGCGGACGAATGCTCGGCCGACGCGTTCGCGGCGCACGGGCTCGACGAGGCGGCGGCGCGGGCGACGGCGGCCGCGCTCAATGCGTACCTGCACGACGAGCGCGCCGCGCAGCGCATCTTCACGCGGCTCCAGCAGGAGGTGGACCGCGCGCTCGGCATCGACGACGCCATCGCGCCTTACTCGGCCGACGACATCGCCGCCGTGTTCGGGCCGCGGCTGCGCCACTGCATCGCCGAACACTTCACGGAACCCGACGTCGCGGACCGCGCGGTCCGTTGACGCGCGGCGCGCCGTCCTTCACGTCCTTCATGCATCCAGACAGGGGCTACCATGCGTACCACTTCGCTTTCGGCCTATCAGTACCGCTTCTGGCTCGAGTGGCAGCTCAATCCGCACTCGTCGGCCTATACGACCGCGCTCGTCTACCGCCTGTCGGGTCCGCTGGATCGCGACGCGCTGCGGCGCGCACTGGACGCATTCGTCCACGAGCATGACGAAGGATGCCGCAGCACGTTCCGGATGGACGACGCCCGCGTGGTGCGCGACGTGCACGACCGGGTGACGGTCGCGCTCGACTACCGCGACGCGCGGGCGGCGCCGGCGCTGGACGCGGACGAGGCCGACGCATGGATCGCCGCGCGCGCGTCGCACGTGTTCGCGCTCGACGACGCGCCGCTGTTCCGCTTCGCGCTGCTGCGCGAGGATGCCGATGCGCACCGGCTCGTGCTCAGCTTTCCGCACATCATCTCCGATGCGTTTTCGGCGGTGTACATCAACCAGCGGCTGACGGCGCTGTACAACCACGCGCTCGGCGCGGGCCCGGCGCCCGCCTCCACGTTGCGGGATCTCGGCGAGCAGCTCGCGTTCGAAGCCGCGTACCGCGCGTCGCCGCGCTACGACGAGGATCTGGCCTATTGGCTCGGCGCGCTCGCGCATGCGCCGCTCGGGGTCGAGTTCGACGCGGCGGCGTCGGCGCAGTCGCGCGAGGGGCGCATCCACCGGCTGCGCTTCGACGCGAACACCACGCGCCGGCTGCGCGCACGGGCCCGCGCGAGCCGCTCGACGCCGTTTCTCGTGCTGTCGAGCCTGTTCGCGATCGCGCTGGCCCGCTGGCAGGACGTGCGCGAACTGGTCGTGACCTATCCCGTCAACATGCGCTCGCCGGGCTTTCGCGATGCCAGCGGATGCTTCGTGAACAATCTGCCGATGGGCTTTTCGCTGCGGCAGGGCGACACGTTCCGCGACATCGTCGCGCGCACCACCGCCCAGCGCGCGGACAGCAAGCGCCATCAGCAGCTGTCGCTGACCGACCTCGTGACGGCGCTGCGGCGCACGCGTTCGCTGGCCGATACGCCCGTCTTCAACGTCGGCGTGACGGAAGCGTTCTTCGTGCAGGATGCGCCGCTCGCATTCGACGGCGTGCACGCGGAATTGCTGCCGGTGGTCGCCGCCGAGCGGCCGTTCGACCTGAACTTCGCGTATCAGCTGACGCCCGACGGCCTGTATGTGAATCTCGAATACGACACCGGCTGCCTGCCGCCGGCGCGGATCGGGGAGTTCGCCGCGCGCTTCGGCCGGCTGCTGCGTGCATACCTGGACGACGACGCGCGGCCTGCGCTCGCGGTCGACCTGCTGGCGCCCGAGCAGCGCGCGCGGCTCGCGCAATACTGGCACGGGCCCGCGCGCACGCTCGACGCGACGGACTGGCCGGCCCGCTTCGCCGCGCAGTGCGCCGCGACGCCGGACATGCCGGCCGTGCGGTGCGGCGCGGAGCAACTGACCTATCGCGAACTGGATGAAATGTCGGCCCGGCTGGCGGGCTTTCTCGCCGCGCGCGGCGTGACGCCGGGAGCCCTCGTCGGGCTGTGCTGCGAGCGCTCGACGGAGATGGTGCTGGCGATCCTCGCGGTGATGCGCGCGGGCGCGGCCTACGTGCCGCTCGATCCGGCCGCGCCGCCGGACCGGCTGCGGCGCATCGTCGACGATGCGGGGCTCGCGCTGCTGCTCACGCAGCGGCATCTGCTGGCGCGCCTGCCCGCCGGCCCGGTCGCGCGGCATATGCTGGACGAGCGCGCGATCTGGCTCGCCGCCGAGCCGCTGCCGCAGCAACGCATTCACCCGGACGGGATCGCATACGTGATCTACACGTCCGGCTCCACCGGCACGCCGAAGGGCGTGGCCAACACGCATCGCGCACTGGTCAACCGGCTCGACTGGCACGGTTCGCTGCTCGCCGATGCGGCGCCGGTGCGCGTGCTGCAGAAGACGCCGTACTTCTTCGACGTGTCGGTGTGGGAATTCCTGTGGACGTTGCAGAGCGGGCATGCGCTGGTGATCGCGCCGCCCGAACTGCACAAGGACCCGGCCGGGCTGGCGGCGCTGCTGCGCGACGCGCGGATCGCGGTCGCGCACTTCGTGCCGTCGATGCTGAACGCGTTTCTGGACGCGGTGCCCGGGCAGCGCTTCCCGGATCTCGCGCTGATCGTCTGCAGCGGCGAGGCGCTGCTCGCCGAGCAGGCCGAGCGCTTCCACCGGCTGCTGCCGGGCGTGCGGCTCGCGAACCTGTACGGGCCGACCGAGGCGGCGATCGATGTGACCGTATGGCATTGCACGCCAGGCGAGGCCCATGCGCGCGCCGGCGTGCCGATCGGCCGGCCGATCGACAACGTGTCGCTGTACGTGCTGGACGCGAGCCTCGAGCCGTGCCCGCCCGGCAGCGCGGGCGAGCTGTACATCGGCGGCGCGGGGCTCGCGCAAGGGTACGTCGGCCGCCCGGACCTCACAGCGGCGAGCTTCGTGCCCGATCCTTACGCGGGCCGTCCGGGCGCGCGCATGTACCGCACCGGCGACATCGCGATGTTCGGCGAGCACGGCGAGCTGCACTACCTCGGCCGGCGCGACGAGCAGGTCAAGCTCAACGGCAACCGGATCGAGTTGCGCGAGATCGAGGCATGCCTGCTGGCGCTGCCGGGTATCGCGCAGTGCGCGGTGGTGCCGGTGCGGGTGCAGGGGCGCGTGCGGCTGCTGCACGCGTTCGTCGAGCCGGCCGCGGGGCGGGACAGTTGGCCGGCGGACGCGCTGCACGCGGCGCTGGCCGAGCGGCTGCCCGACGCGATGCGTCCGGCGCGCATCGACGTGGTGGAGCGCATCGCGCTGCTGCCGGCCGGCAAGATCGACCGCAAGCGCCTGGCCCAGCTCGCCGACGCGGCGCTCGAGACGCGCGCGCGCGGCGCCGATGCGCGTGCGAAGACGCCGTTCCAGGCCGAGGTTGCCGCCGAGTGGTCGGCGGTGCTGGAGGTCGCCGACATCGGGCCGGACGACCATTTCTTCATGCTCGGCGGCAGCTCCGTGCAGGCGATCCAGTTGATCGGGCGTCTCAATGACCGCTACGGGCTGCTGCTGTCGCCGCCGCTGCTGTTCGGCGCGCCGCAGCTCGACCGGTTCAGCGCGCAGGTGCTGGTGGCGCTCGGCCAGAAGGCCCAGCGGGAGGACCGCCTGGAAGCGCTGCTCGATCGCCTCGCGCCGGACGACATGGACGAACTACTTACAGTGTTTTCATCGTCGGGAGAGCTGGTTTGATGCCGCATAAGGATTCCACCGAAAACAAGCGCCGCCAATTGCTCGAAGCATTCGGCAGGCAGCGTGGCGCGGGCAGCCGCGACGCGATCGCCCGCCAGGCGAGGCCGGCGGACCTGCCCGCGTCGTCGGAGCAGTTGCGGATGTGGGTGCAGATGGCGATCAGCGGCGGCGCCGGCCATTTCCACGTGCCGCACGTGCTGGAGATCGCGGGCACGCTCGACGAAGACGCGTTGCGGGCGGCGCTGCGCGACGTGGTCGCGCGGCACGAGGCGCTGCGCACGACGTTCGACGAGCGCGACGGCAGCCTGTACCAGCGGGTGCACCCCGAGCTCGATCCGGCGCTGCCGGTGCACCGTCACGCGGCGGGCGTGACCGACGCGGAGATCGCCCGCGCGATCACGGCCGAAATCGCGCACCCGTTCGACCTCGCGCGCGGGCCGCTGCTGCGCGTGTCGCTGCATCGTCTCGGCGACGCCCGGCAGATTCTCGTGCTGACCGCCCATCACCTGATCGTCGACGGGTGGTCGCTGGAACTGATGCTGGCCGACTGGTGGTCGGCCTACGGGGCGCGGCTTGCGGGCCGCGCGTTCGAGCCGTCGGCGGACGACGGGCCGCACTACGCGGACTATGCGCTGTGGCAGCAAGCGCGCAGCGCCGCGGACAGCGCGCCGAGCCTCGCGTACTGGCAGGGCCGGCTGACGGGCGCGACGACGCTCGAATTGCCGTTCGCGCTGCCGCGCCCGGCGCGGGGCGCGCACGACGGCGAACTGGTGTTCTTCACGATTCCCGCCGCCGTGCGCGCGCGGGCCGAGGCGCTGGCGCGGCGGCAGGGCGGCACGCTGTTCACGGTGATGCTGGCCGCGTGGCGGTGCCTGCTCGGCGACTACGCCGGGCAGGACGACTTCTGCATCGGCACGACCGCGTCGAACCGTGTGCATCCGGGCAGCGAGCGCATCGTCGGCTTCTTCGCGAACCTGCTCGCGCTGCGCACCGCACGGCAAGGCTGCGCCACGTTCGCCGCGCTGGTCGAGCGCGAGCGCGATACCGTCGCCGACGCGCTGCGGCATCAGGCGGTGTCGTTCGACCAGGTGGTCGAGCAGGTCGGCGTCCCGCGCGATTCCGCGCGCAGCCCGCTGTTCCAGGTCAACTTCGTGCTGCAGGACACGAAAGGTGCGGTGCCCGGCGCCGCCGAGCCGGCGGCGCCGGCCGGATTGCCGGCGATGACGGTGCGCGACGACCTGTACCGCTACGCGCAGTTCGACCTGACGCTGTTCGCCGAGCCGACGGCCGACGGCGTGCGCTGCTGCACCGTGTTCCGCACCGATCTGTTCGAGGCCGCCGATATCGAGCGGCTGTCGCGCACCTATACGCAGTATCTCGACGCGCTGACCGCGCAGCCGGACGCACCGTTCGGCACGCTCGCGCGCGGCGACGCGCCCACGCTCGACGCGCTGCGCGGCTGGCAGAGCCGGCCGCTCGGGCAGCCGTTGCCCGATTCGATCGGCGCGGTGATCGACGCGCTCGCGCGGCAGCATCCGGGCCGCACGGCGATCCGCCACGGCGACGCGACGCTCGACTACCCAGGGCTGAACACCCGCGCGAACCGGCTGGCGGATCACTTGCGCGATCTCGGCGTGTCGCCGGGCTCGACCGTCGGCCTGTGTCTGGAGCCGGGCGCGGAGCTGATCGTCGCGATGCTGGCGGTGCTCAACGCGGGCTGCGCGTATGTGCCGCTCGACAGCCGCTATCCGGCGGACCGGCTGCGATTCCTGATCGACGACAGCCAGGCGAGCGTGATCGTCACGCGCGAGGACGTGGTGGCGCGCACCGACGCGCTGCGCGACGGCTATCTGAACCTGATCGTGCTCGAGGACCATGACGACGAGATCGCCGCGCGCGACGGTGCGTTCGTCGCGAGCGGGCTGCCGGTGCAGATGCCCGCGTACCTGATGTACACGTCGGGCACTACCGATCGTCCGAAAGGCGTCGTCGTGCCGCAACAGGCGATCCTGCGGCTCGCGTACCGGCCGGCCTATCTCGACGTGACGCCGGACGACGTGTTCCTGCAGTTCGCGCCGACCGCCTTCGACGCGTCGACCTTCGAGATCTGGACCGCGCTGCTGAACGGCGCGTCGCTCGTCGTGCCGGGCGGGCGCGACACGTCGCTGGACCAGCTCGGACCGCTGCTGGTCGACGCGCGCGTGACGATTCTGTGGCTCACGAGCGGCCTGTTCGCGGCGATGGTCGATCACGCGCCGGACGCGCTGCGGCGGCTGCGCTACCTCGTCTGCGGCGGCGACGTGCTGTCGCTGCCGCATGTGGCGCGCGCCCGCGCGCTGCTGGAACACGGGCAGGTCGTCAACGGTTACGGGCCGACCGAGACCGCGACGTTCGCGACCGCGTACCCGGTGCGCGGCGCGCTGGCGACGGGGCGCCCGGTGCCGATCGGCATGCCGATCCAGGGCACGTCGGTGTATGTGCTCGACGACGACCTGAATCCGCTGCCGGCCGGTGCGGCGGGCGACATCTACATCGCGGGGCTCGGCGTCGCGCACGGCTACGCGAACCGGCCGGACCTGACCGCGGCCGCGTTCGTGCCCGATCCTTACGGCGGCGAGCCGGGCGCCCGCATGTACCGCAGCGGCGACGTCGGCTACTGGGCGCACGACGGCGCGCTGCATTACCTCGGCCGGCGCGACCGGCAGGTGAAGCTGCGCGGCTACCGGATCGAGCCTGCGGAAATCGAGGCGGCGCTGGCCGCGTGCGGGGGCGTGCAGGCCGCCGTCGTGACGGTCGACGCGACGCCGCAGGGCGACAAGCAGCTCGTCGCGTACTGGACCGCACGCCCGGGCACCAGCGCGGACGCGCCGGACGAAGCCGGCCTGCGTGCGCAGCTGCGGGCGTCGCTGCCGGATCATCTGGTGCCGGCGCGCTTCCACGCGGTGCCGCACATTCCGCTGACGGCGAATGGCAAGGTGGACCGCGCCGCCCTCGCGGGGCTCGCGCCCACGCAGGCGGCCGCCGAAACGGCGCCCGAGACGCTGACGGACACGCAGCGCGTGCTGTGCGCGCTGTGGGAAGACGTGCTCGGCCGCAGCGGGTTCAGCATCGACGACGGTTTCTTCGATCTCGGCGGCGATTCGCTGCTGGCGATCCGACTGAAGGCGCAGGCGCAGCGCCACGGGCTCGAATTCGAGATCCAGGACCTGTTCGTCCACCAGAGCGTGCGTACGCTGGGCGAGCACATCGAGCGGCAGCGCGGCGCAGGCGCGGGCACCGGCGCGCCGGCCGAGGCCGAGGCCGCCGTACCCCGCGCGCCGCTGACGAGCGAAGCGGACCGCGCTCGGCTGCCGGCCGGCGTCGTGGACGCGTATCCGCTCAGCCGCCTGCAACTGGGGATGCTCTATCACAGCCTGCGGCACGAGCGCTCGAGCCTGTACCACGACGTGATCGGCTACGAGGTTGCGTATGCGTACGACGAAGCGTGCCTCGCGCACGCGCTAGACCGGCTGTCGGCGCGTCATCCGGCGTTGCGCACCGCGCTGCGGATGGAAGGGTTCAGCGTGCCGCTACAGCTCGTGTTCGACACGGCGCGCATTCCGCTGGCGGTCACGGACCTGACCGCGCTCGACGCGACCGCGCAGGCCGCCCGGATCGACGCGTTCATGGACGGCGAGCGGTTCGCCGCGTTCGACATCGCCGCCGCGCCGCTGTTTCGCTGCTTCGTGTTCAAGCTGGCGGCGCAGCGCTTCAAGCTGGTATGGAGCTTCCATCACGCGATGCTCGACGGCTGGAGCGAGGCCGCGCTGACCGCCGAATTCATCCGGCTCTACACGGCGGGCCTGCAGAACCTGCATGACGACGGGTCGGCGGACGAGCCGGTGCAGGTCGGTTACCGGGATTTCATCGAACTCGAACAGGCCGCGCTCGCCGATCCGGCCCAGCGCGATTTCTGGCGCGGCCAGCTCGACGGCGCGCAGGCGCTGTCGCTGCGCCGCGCGCCGCTGACGGGCGACGCAGCGGACGAACGTGTGGAGTATCTGGAAGTCGAGGTCTCCGCCGAACTGGAGGCCGCGCTGCGTGCGCTCGCGCGCGACGCGAACGTGCCGCTCAAGAGCGTGCTGCTCGCCGCCCACCTGCGCGCGCTGCAGGCGCTGAGCGGGCGGCGCGACGTGCTGACGTCGATGGTGACGCACGTGCGGCCCGAGACCGGGCAGGCGGAGCGCGCGGTCGGGCTGTTCCTGAATTCGGTGCCGGTGCGCGCGGCGCTCGACGGCGAAGCGCCGCCGGTCGCGCAGGTGCGGCAGGTGTTCGAGATCGAGTCGGGCATTTTCCGGCACCGTTTCTATCCGTCGCAGCAGATCCGGCAGGACAACGGCGGGATCGAGCTGGGTGAGGTGCTGTTCAATTTCACGAGCTTCCACGTGCTGCGCGAGCTGGACGACGCGGACGTGCGGATGCTGGCGGGCCGCGACGGCCATGCGGTCAACAGCTTTCCGGTGCAGGTCGATTTCTCCGTCTCCGCGAGCGACCAGCGGCTGCGCTGCATCGTCGGCTACCGGGCCGACAGCCTGCGGCGTGCCGACGCGCAAGACATCGCGCACGCCCAGCACGAAGCGCTGCGGCGGCTGGCCGGCGCGCCCGCGGCGGCGTGGCTGCTGCCTGCCACGCTCGCGCGGCTCGACGACTGGGCGGCGCCGAAGCCGGGGCTGCCGGTGGGTGCGAGCGTCGGCGAGCGCCTTGCCGCGTGTGCGGCCGCCGCGCCGGACGACGTCGCGCTGATCGACGACGCGGGCGAGACGACCTATGCGGCGCTGCTCGCACAGTGCGACCGGCGCGCGGCGGCGCTCACCGCACTGGGCGTGCGGCAGGGCGACGTCGTCGCGGTGTGCGCGGGCCGCTCGGCGGCGACGCTGCAGACCGTGCTCGCGCTGTTCCGGATCGGCGCCGTGTATCTGCCGCTCGATCCCGCGTTGCCGGAAGCGCGCCATCGCTTCATGGTGGACGACGCGCGTCCGGTGGCGATCGTCGGCGATGCCGCCGCGCCCGCCTGCCTGCGCGCATGCGGCGTGCGTTTCGTCGAGCAGGCGGCGCTGGCGGAAGCGGACGCGGCCGCGTTGGCCGCCGCGCCGCGCGTCAGCCCCGGCGACCCCGCCTACATTCTCTACACGTCCGGCTCGACCGGCACGCCGAAGGGCGTGCTGTGCCGCCAGGAAGGCATCCTCGCGCTGTTCGACGCGCTCGCCCACACTTATCCGCTGGCCGCGGGCGACCGCGTGCTGTGGAAGACCGCGCAATCGTTCGACGTGTCGCTCACCGAAATGCTGTGGCCGCTGATGAAGGGCGCCGCGATCGTGATCGCGCGGCCGGACGGTCAGTACGATCCGCGCTACCTGCAGCGCGCGATCGAGCAGCATCGCGTGACGGTGGTCAATTTCGTGCCGTCGATGCTGCACCTGTTCCTGCAGTCGCTCGACGCCGGCGCGGCGAGCCCGCTGCGCGCGGTGTTCGCCGCCGGCGAGCCGCTGCTGCCCGCGACCGTCGAGCTGGCGGCGCGCGTGCTGCCGCACGTGCCGCTGTTCAACGCCTACGGACCAACCGAGGCCAGCATCTACGCAACCGTGTGGCGCTGCGCGAGCGGCCCGGTGCTGATCGGCCGCGCGGTGGGCGACGTCGGCACGCATATCCTCGCGCCCGATCTCGCGCGGCTGCCGATCGGCGTGACCGGCGAGCTTTACCTCTCCGGGCGCGCGCTGGCGTCGGGCTACCTGAACCGGGCCGAGCTGAGCGCGGAGCGCTTCGTGCCGAATCCGTATGCAACGGGCGACGCGGATCGCGTGCTGTATCGCACCGGCGACCTGGCCCGCTTCGATCGGCATGGCGATATCGAATTCGTGGGCCGCGACGATCAGCAGGTCAAGGTGCGCGGCTTCCGGATCGAGACGGGCGAGGTCGAGTCGGTACTGGGCCGCCATCCGGGCGTCGCCAAAGTCGCGGTGCTGGCGCGTTCGGGCAACGCGGGCGCCGTGCTCTGCGCGTTCGTGCAGGCGGCGGGCGCACTGCCGGACGGCGCGCTGAAGGCGCATGCGCAACAGGCGCTGCCGCCGTACATGGTGCCCGACCGGATCGTCGTGCTCGACGCGATGCCGATGACCGGCAGCGGCAAGATCGATCGCCTCAGGCTGGCCGACTGGCCGCTCGACGCGGCGAGCACCACCGACCACGCCGGCCCCGCCAGTTCCGCGCGTCGCGCGCCCGGTGATGCGCAGGCCGCGGTCGCGGCGATCTGGCGCGACGTGCTCGGCCTCGCCGAGATCGATCCGGACACCAACTTCTTCGACGCCGGCGGCCACTCGCTCGCGCTGATCCGGTGCCAGGCGCGGCTTCGTAGCGAGTTCGGCCGCGACGTCGATATCGATCACCTGTTCCGCTACACGACGATTCGCACGCTGGCCGGCTGGCTGTCCGCATCCGGCGATACGTCGGCCGACGTCGGCGGCATGGCTGCGGCCGCAAGCGCGTCGCAGGTCGACAGCCGCGACGTCGCGATCATCGGGATGAGCGCGGCCGTCTCGGGCGCGGACGACGTCGAGCGGTTCTGGCGCATGCTGCTTGCAGGCGAGGACGGCATCACGCGGCTCGACGACGCGGGGCTGCGCGCGCTCGGCGTGCCGGACGACCTGCTCGGCAATCCGCGCTTCGTCGCCGCGCGCGGGTCGATTCGCGATCCGGACTGTTTCGATGCCGCGTTCTTCGGCTATACGCCGCGCGAAGCCGAGATCATGGATCCGCAGCAGCGCAAGCTGATGGAGGAAAGCTACCGCGCGCTCGAGGACGCCGGCTACGCCGGGCCCGGGCCCGCGCGCGACGTGGGCGTCTACGTCGGCGTGGGCGCGAGCCAGTACCTCGCGAACCACGTGCTCGGCAACCGCGACGCGGTCGACGCGCTCGGGCTGTACCAGATCAACGTGCTGAACCAGCCCGCGACGCAGATTGCCTACCGGCTGAACCTCACCGGCCCCGCGGTCACGCTGAACACGGCGTGCTCGACGTCGCTGGTCGCGCTGCACATGGCCGCGCGCGCGGTCGCGCAGGGCGACTGCGAACTCGCGCTCGCGGGCGCGGCGTCGATCGGCGTCGATGGCGTGCCGGGCTACCTGCACCGCACCGGCGGGATTTTTTCCGCGGACGGCTATTGCCGCGCGTTCGATGCGGCCGCGAGCGGCACCGTCGAGGGCAGCGGCGCGGGTGCGGTGGTGCTGAAGCGGCTCGATCTCGCGCGCCGCGACGGCGATCACGTGTATGCGGTCGTCAAGGGCTCCGCGATCAACAACGACGGCCACGACAAGGCCGGCTACACCGCGCCGAGCCCCGCGGGCCAGGCGCGGGTAATCCGCGCCGCGCTGGCGGACGCGGGCGTGGACGCCGCGTCGGTCGGCTATGTCGAGACGCACGGCACCGGCACGCTGCTCGGCGATCCGATCGAAATGGCCGCGCTGAAGGCGACCTACGGACAGCATCCGGCACGCGCGCCGCGCCTGCTCGGCGCGGTCAAGACGAGCGTCGGGCACCTGGACAGCGCGGCGGGGCTCGCGGGCGTGATCAAGGCGGCGCTCGCGCTCGAACGCGGCAAGGTGCCGGGCACGTTGCACTTCGATACGCCCAACCCGCTGCTCGAACTCGACGACGCGGCCTTCCGCATCACGGCGCAAGCGTCCGACTGGCCGGACGGCGGCGCGCCGCGCCGCGCGGCCGTCAGTTCGTTCGGCATTGGCGGGACCAATGCACACGTGATCCTGGAAGCCGCGCCGCCCGAGGCGGACGCGCCGACGGCCGCCGCCGCGCATTGCCTGCGGCTGTCGGCCGCCACGCCGGACGGGCTGAGGCGCGCGGCGGACGGCCTCGCCGCCGCGCTGCGCCGCCACCCGGAATGGGCGCTGGCCGATGTCGCGCATACGCTGCAGGTCGCCCGACAGGACCACGCGTGCCGCGGGTTCGTGGTCGCCGAGTCGCGCGACACGGCGCTCGACGCGCTGGCGGCGGGCGTGTTGCCGGCCACCGGCGACGCGCCGCACGCGCGCCCGGTGATTTTCCTGTTCACCGGGCAGGGCGCGCAGGCCGCCGGGATGGCGCGCGACCTGCATCGCGAGAATCCGGTGTTCCGCGCCGCGCTCGACCAGGTGTGCGGGCGGTTCGCGCGTGCGGCGGGGCTGGCGCTCGAACCTTACCTGCTGGGCGAGGCGAGCACCACCGACACGGCGCTGGTCCAGCCGCTGCTGTTCGCGTACGAGTACGCGCTGTATCAGGCGTGGACCGCGCTGGGCGTGTCGCCGGACTACCTGATCGGCCACAGCCTCGGCGAATTGGTCGCCGCGTGCTGCGCGGGCGTGTTCTCGCTCGACGAGGCGATCGACCTCGTGGCGGCGCGCGCGGCGGCGATGCAGGCGCAGCCGGCCGGCGCGATGCTGTCGGTATCGATCGCGGAGGACGAGCTGGCCGCGCAACTGCCGCCGACGCTCGCCCTCGCGGCGGTCAACGGGCCGCTGCAATGCGTGGTGTCCGGCCCGGTGGACGCGATCGACGGATTCGCGGCGCACCTGCGCGACAGGGGTGTCGCGCATGCGCGGCTCGCGTCGTCGCATGCGTTCCATTCGCCAATGATGACGGACGCGGCAGCGCGCGTGCAGACGCGTGCCGCGACGATGACGCTGCGCGCGCCGCGCATCCCGTTGATCTCCAACCTCGACGGCGCGCTGCTGGACGCGCCGCGCGCCGCCGATCCGGCGTACTGGGCCGCGCACGTGCTCGGCACCGTGCGCTTCTCGGCGGGCGTGCGGACGCTGGCGGCGCTGGGCGACGCGCTGTGGGTCGAGATCGGCCCGCGCGACGTGCTGGCGGCGCTGGTGCGCGGGCATCGCTGCGCGCCGGCCGACGCGGTGCTGGCGAGCTTCACGGAGCGCACGCCGCGCACGATGGCGACCCTGCTCGCCGGCTACGGGCGGCTGTGGGCGAAGGGCGCGCGCCTGACGCGCCGCGACGCTTACGCGGGCGAGCGCCGCAAGCGCCTGCCGCTGCCGGGCTATCCGTTCGAGAGGACGCGTCACTGGCTGCCGGCACAGCAGGGCGGCCCCGTCGGGCGCGCGCGGCCGGACGCGCCGGCGCCGGCCGTTGCATCGGTTGCCGCACCGGCCGCGGTCGACATCCCGCCGGCCGCACCGGCCGAAACCGACGACGTGCTGCACGCATTGACGCGCATCTGGACGGAGTGCCTCGGCCATGAGCGGATCGCGCCGACCGACGATTTCTTCGAGCTGGGCGGCGATTCGCTGCTGGCCGGGCGCGTGCTTACGCGGATTCACGAGCGGCTGAATGCGGAACTGACGCTCGAGGCGTTCTTCAGCGCGCCGACGATCGGCGGGCTGGCCCGCGCGATTCGCGTGCTGGCCGAACCGGCGCAGCCCGACGTACAGGCGGCAACGACGCCGGACAACCTGCCTGCCGCCGGGCCGCGCCGCGCGCCGATGTCGTTCCAGCAGCGCCGGCTGTGGACGCTCGAACGGCTCGGCATGGGCGGTTCGGTCTTCCACCTGCCGCAATGCCTGCATCTGCACGGCGACGTCGACCGCGCCGCGCTGCACTCGGCGCTCGCCGGGCTGGTCGCGCGTCATCCGGTGCTGCGCACGTCGTTTCACGACGGGGCGGACGGCGGCGGCGAGCAGCACGTGCATGCCGACGCGGCGGTCGCGCTGTCGATCCATGCGTACGCAGGCGGCACGGACGACGCACTGCGCGCGTTCATCGCGCAGCATCGCGACGCGCTGCGGGCGGAGCCGTTCGATCTCGCACGGCCGCCGCTGTTTCGCGCGCGGCTGCTCGAACTCGGGCCGCGCCGCGCGTGCCTGCTGATGTCGTTCCATCACATCGTCGTCGACGGCTGGTCGTTCCGGCTGATCGCGCAGGATCTCGCGTCGCTGTACGGCGCGGCGAGCCAGGGACGCGGGCCGGATGCCGCGCCGCCCGCCTGGGATTACGCGGACTACAGCGAGGAGCAGGCGGCGCGGTTCGCCGCCGGGCACTACGCGGCGCACGAGGCGTTCTGGGCGCATCTGGACGGTGCGCCGGTGCTCGACCTCGGCGGCGACCGGCGTCGCGCACGCACGCCGGGGCGCCTCGCGCACAGCGGCCGCGTCGCGGTGGACGCCGGGCGCGCACGGCAGGTCGACGCGCTGGCGCGGCGCTTGCGGACGACACCGTACGTCGTGTTCCTGTCCGCGTTCCTGCTGATGCTGTCGCGACGCACCGGGCAGCGCGACCTGGTGGTCGGCTCGCCGGTCGCCAACCGCACGTCGAGCCGCACCGAAGGGCTCGTCGGCTTTTTCGTCAACCTGCTCGCGCTGCGCGTGGCATTCCCGGCGAGCAGCCGCGCCCGGGTGTGGATCGAGCGGGTGCGCGACTGCGTGATGGCCGCGCACGCGCACCAGGACTATCCGTTCGAAAAGCTGGTCGAGCGCTTCGCGGGCCCGCGCGACACGTCGCTGACGCCGCTGTTCCAGGTGGTGTTCTCGATGCAGGAGGCGCCGGTTCGCAATGTACGGATCGGCGCGCTGGACGTCGCGTTCGAGGACACGCCGGAAACGGAAACCGAATACGACCTGACGATGAACCTGCATCGCGACGGCGCGGGCTACGGCGGCGTGCTGCTGACGCGCGACGGCGCGCTGGAGCGGGGCGAGGCGGACGAGGTGGTCGAACAGTTCCAGGCGGCACTGGACCTGTTGCTGACGCTGCCGGACGATGCGCCGCTGGGCGACGCGGGCGTGCTGTCGGCCGCGCAGCGGCAGGCATGGCAGGCGGCGTCGGGGACGGCCGACGCGTCCGCGTGGGCGGCGTCCGACCTCGTGTCGCTGCTGTCGGGCACGCTGACGGCCGACAACGCTGCGCCGGCGGTTGCCACCGCGCACGAGACGCTCGGTTACGGGGCGCTGCGGGCCCGGGTGGACCGGGTCGCGGGCGCACTGCACATGCGCGGCGTCCGCGCCGGCGAGCGCGTCGCGTTGTGCTTGCCGATGGGGCTCGACGCACTGGTGGCGCTGCTCGGCGTGCTGCGCGCCGGGGCGACGTACCTGCCGCTCGATCCCGCCGCGCCGGCCGCGCGGCAGCACGCGATCCTGTCGCAAGCGGCGCCGGTGCTGCTCGTGCACGACGCCGCGGCGGCGCCGCCGGCGTGGTCCGGATGCGCAGCGATCGCGTTCGCGGCGCTTGGCGACGCGCCCGCCGGCGCGCTGCCCGCGTGTATCGATCCGCAACAGGCCGCCTATACGCTGTTCACGTCCGGCTCGACCGGCGTGCCGAAGGGTGTCGACGTCAGTCATCGCGCGCTCGCGCACAAGATCCAGGCGCTGCGCGCCGCGTATCGCATGACGGCCGACGACCGGGTCGTGCAGTTCTCGTCGCTCGTGTTCGACGTGTCGATCGAGGAGATCTTCACGACGCTGTCCGCCGGCGCCTGCCTGCTGCTGCTCGACCGCGCGGCATGGCCGACGCTCGGCGCGTTCAGCGGCCTGCTCGACGCGCAGCGCGCGACCGTGCTCAACCTGCCCGCGTCGCTCTGGCGCGAATGGGTGCGTGCGATCCGGCTCGGCGAGGCCGCGTTGCCGGCGCGGCTGCGTCTGGTCGTGACGGGCAGCGAGACGGTGCCGCTCGCGGCGGTGCAGGCATGGCGCGCCGTGACGGGCGGCCGCGTGGCGCTGATGAACGCGTACGGGCTCACGGAAAGCGTGATCACGTCCGTCGTACACGAAGTGCCGGCCGACGCGCGCCCAGACGAACGCGACGTCCCGATCGGCGCGCCGCTGCCGGGCACCACGGCCTATGTACTCGACGCGCACCTGCAACCGGTGCCGCCGCTGTCCCGCGGCGAGCTCTACCTGGGCGGCAGCGCGCTCGCGAGCGGCTACCCGGGCCGGCCCGGGCAGACGGCCGCGGCCTTCCTGCCCGATCCGTTCGCCGGACAGCCGGGCGCGCGCATGTATCGCACCGGCGACCTCGTGCGTCGCGACGCGCAGGGCGCGCTGGTCTATCTCGGCCGGAGCGATCGCCAGATCAAGGTGCGCGGGGTGCGTGTCGACCTGGCCGAAGTGGAGGCGCTGCTGCTCGAACAGGACGGCGTGCACGAGGCGGCGGTGCGGCTGTCGGGCGGGCACGACGCGCTTGCGCCGCGCCTGGAGGCATTCATCGTCGTCGGCCCCGACGCGTCGGGCGCGCCGGACACGCCACGCGAGGCGGCGCGCGAGCGGCTGCGCGCGCTACGCCGCGTCGCGCCGGCGCATCTGGTGCCGCATGCGCTGGCAATCGTGCCGTCGCTGCCCAAGACGTCCGGCGACAAGATCGACCGCCAGTGGGTGTCGACGGCGATGCTGCCGGACGAGGCCGCAAGCGGCGATGAAACGCCGCCGCTGCGCGCGCTGCTGACGGTGCTGCGCGACGTGCTGCGGCTCGAGCGGATCGGCCGGGACGACAACTACTTCGGGCTGGGGGGCGATTCCATCCTGGTGCTGCGGGCCGTCGCGCAACTGAACCGGGCGGGCTGGACGGTCGATCCGCAGGATTTCTTCGCGAGTCCGACGCTCGCGGACCTGGCCGATTGCCTGCGGCCGCTGGCGGCGCGGCCGGAGGCGGACGATGCGTCCGGGTTCCCGTTGACGCCGTATCAACGGCGCGTGTTGCAGCGCCCGCACGCGCATCACTGGAACCGCTCGTTGCTCGTTCAGGCGGCGCAGCCGCTCGACGCCGACGCGCTGCGGGCCGCGTTCCGTTCGCTGCTCGACGCGCACCCGGGGCTGCGTTGCGTATTCGACCACGCCGCGCTGTCGGGCCGCGTCGCGCCGGCCGACGCGGACGCCGCGCAGCGCTGCTTCAGCAGCCACGACCTCGGCACGGCAGACGATGCGGCGCGCTTCATCGTCGCGCACAGCACGACGCTGCAGCAGGGCTTCGATCTGGCGCACGGGCCGCTGGTCCGGATCGCGCACTACCGGTGCGGCGCGGCCGGCGACCGGCTGCTGCTCGTCGTGCATGGGCTGGTGGCGGACAGCCACGGCTGGGCGGTGCTGCTGGACGACCTGGCCAACGCGTATGCGGCGCACGTGAACGGCCGGGCGCCGACACTGGCCGCGCCGACGCTGGCGTACCCGGCCTATCTGCGCGCGCTGGACGCACGCATTGCCGCCGCGCGGCAGGCGGGCGAAACCGCCGCGTATTTCGCGCCGATGGCGGCCAACGTCGCGCTGCCGCGGGACCGGCACGCGGAACACGGCGAGAACGCCGAGGCCAGCCAGCAGGTCGTGCGCGACCGGCTGACGGGCGAGGCAGCGCGACTGATGCTGGCCGTCGTGCCGCAGCGCCTGCGCGTGAAAGCCGCCACCGTCGCGATCGCGGCGGCCGCGCGCGCGCTGACCGATTGGGCGGGCGGGGCGGTGGTCGCCGATCTCGGCCGGCACGGCCGCGACTGGCTCGACGACGGGCCGGCGGTCGAGCGCGCGGTCGGCTGCTTCGTCTGCGACGTGCCGCTGCTGTTGCCGCATCACGCCGGCGTGCCGGGCGGGCCGGGTGTCCCGGCGCTGCGCGAGTGGGAGGCGACGCTCGCCGCGCTGCCGCCGGCCGCGCTGGGCGGCGCCGACCTGCCGCCGCCCGCCGGCGTCGATCCCGACGCGTGGCGGCGCTGTGTGCAACCGCAGGTCAGCGTCGATTTCGTGTCGGCGGCCGCCGCGCGCCCGTCCGCGTGGTTCTCCGCCGCCACCGAGGCGGTGGGCGCGGACCGCGCGGCGACCGACGAACGTTCGCACCTGCTGAACCTCGTCTGCGTCGCGGGCGACGGCGAACTCGCGTTCGAGTGCCGTTACAGCGACGCCGTGCATACGCGCGCCACCGCCGAACAGTTGCTGCGTCAGTGGCGCGCACACATGGAGGCCGCGCTCGCGCATGTCGCCGACGCCGCCGTTCCCGTAGTCGAACACGATCATTCCTGACATGACCCGGATCTACCTGAAACCGAACGTCGTCTTCGAACCGCTGATCAATCAATGGTACGCGTGGACTTTCCTGCTGCAGCCGGCGACCTGCGCGCTGGTGATGAAGCAGGTGCACCTGCGCATCATGGAATCCTTCATCCGCGCGCCGGAGCTGCACCGGCGTTCCGCCGCGAAGATGGCCGGCGGGCCGTTCCTCAACGGCGGCCGGGAGCTCGTGCCGGCGGTCCAGGCGCTGATCGACGCCACCCGCACGCGCGCCGCGCCGCTGCTGGCGCTGGCGGATGCGCTGCGCGAGCTCGACGAACTGCTCGCGCGGGAAGGGAGCGGCGATACGCTGTCGCCGCTGTACGCGCGGGTGCCCGAGCCGTTGAAGGGTTTCGTCGAGCTGGGCTACGACCTGCGCGGCCACGCGTCGTATCGGCTGTTCGAGCGGCTGCTGTACGACAGCGCCGGCTATCTCGACGCACTGCAGAGCGTGAACGGCTTCCTCGCGACCAGCGACGACCGCAGCTTCATGCTCAGCACGCCACGCTTTCCCGACGAGCACATGGTGCAGATCCGCCTGCCGTTCCGCGACGTGCTGTACGACGAGCTGTTCGCGGCCCGTCACGCCGGCGCCGCGCCGGACCTGATCGACCGTCTGCTCGCGCACGCTGAGGGCGGTGCCGCGCGGCGCGCGGCGCTCGAAACCTGGTTCACCGACGCGCCGCCGCCGCGCCCGCCGTCGGTGCCGGCGCGCGCGGGGCAGCCGGTGCGGGTGCGCTACTTCAACCATGCGACGGTGCTGGTCGAAACCGGGGAATTTTCGCTGCTGACCGATCCGATCGTCGGTTATCCGCTCGGCCAGGGCGACGATCCGTTCACCTTCGCGGATCTGCCCGAGCGCATCGACTACGTGCTGCTGACCCACAACCACCAGGATCACATCGTGCTCGAGAGCCTGCTGCAGCTCCGGCACCGGATCGGCACGCTGGTGGTGCCGCGCAGCCACGGCGGGTTCCTGCAGGACCCGTCGATCCGGCTCGCGCTCGAGGCGTGCGGGTTCGAGCGGGTGATCGAGGTCGGCGAGCTGGACAGCGTGCCCGTGCCGGGCGGAGAGATCGTTGCGCTGCCATTCCTCGGCGAGCACGGCGATCTGCATATCGCCGCGAAGATGGCATTCGCGCTCAAGGTGAACGGCAAGAGCATGCTGTTCGCGGCCGACTCGAACAACCTGCAGCCGGAGCTCTACCGGCGCATCGCGCAGCGCATCGGCCGGATCGGCACGCTGTTCATCGGCATGGAATGCGAAGGCGCGCCGATGTCGTGGCTCTACGGCGCGCTGCTGAACGAGCCGCTCGGGCGGCAGTTCGACCAGAACCGCCGTCTGAACGGCTCCGACTGCGCGCGCGCGTGGCCGCTGGTCGAGTGCTTCGCGCCGCGCCAGGTCTTCGTCTATGCGATGGGCGCGGAGCCGTGGCTCAAGTTCATCTCCAGCATCGAATACGCGCCGACCTCGCTGCCGATCGTCGAATCGGACAAGCTGATCGCCCGCTGCCACGCGCACGACATCCAGTCCGAGCGACTGTACCTGAAGAAGGAAATCATTCTCTGAGCGCGGGCGGCCGCGTGGCCGCCCGCATCGTTTCGTCGAATCGTCGAACCAGGAAAACCCCCATGCCGGATCGTCATCCGTCCCGTGTCGCTGCCGTCTTCAAGATGCTCGCCGTCACAGTCTTGCTGTTGCTGGTGATTGCCGCGGGCCTGCTGTATTGGGCGCTGCCTGCCGCGACCGGCTATGCGTCGCATTACCTGTGCGTGCGCGTGCTTGCCGGCGGCGACGGCGATGCACGCACCCTGTTCTCACGCGAAGTGAAGCCGATCAATCCGTTGTTCAACCTCGTCACGTACCGGATCGACCGTGCGCGACAGACCGTCGAGGCCGCCGGGCTCGGCGTGCTGCACTCGACGGTCGCGCTGTACCGGCCGGGCCTCGGCTGCACGATCGCGCCGGCCGACGCGATCGACGCGTTGCGCGCACAGGGCCGCGACCTCGCGCTGCCGCCCGCCGCGGCCGATGCCGACAACGTCGACGATGCCGCGCCGTCCGATTCTCCACCGGCGCTGCGCAACGTACTGGAGCGCGCGATGGGGGAGCCGTCGCCGGAGTCGCTGCGCAACACGCTGGCCGTGGTCGTGCGGCAGGACGGCAAGATCGTCGGCGAGCGGTACGCGCCGGGCGTCACGGCCGCCACCCCGTTGCTCGGCTGGTCGATGACAAAGACCGTCACCGCGTTGCTGGCGGGCGTACTGGCCCGCGACGGCAAGCTGACGCTCGGGCAGGATCGCCTGCTGGACGACTGGGCGTCGCCCGGCGATCCGCGCCAGGCGGTCCAGCTGCGGCACCTGCTGCAATGGACGAGCGGGCTGGATTACCAGGAAGGCTATCTGCCCGGCTCGGACACGACGAAGATGCTGTACCAGTCGACCGACATGGCGCGCTTCGTCGCGAGCCGGCCGCTGAAGGTCCCGCCCGGCCGCGAGGTGGACTACCAGAGCGGCGGCAGCGTGCTGGTCGCGAAGATCGTCGCGCGCGCGGTCTCGCCGCGACCGCTCGACATCGTGCCGTTCGCGCGGGCCCGGCTGTTCGAGCCGCTCGGCATCCGCACCGCGATGATGGAGCCCGACGCGTCGGGCACGCTGGTCGGCGGCAGCTACATGCTGGCGTCGGCGCGGGACTGGTCGAAGCTCGGCCAGTTGATCCTGCAGCACGGCGTGTGGCGCGGCACGCGCATCGTCGATCCGGACTGGGTGCGGTTCATGGCGACGCCGCAGGCGGCGCGGCACGACGGCCGACGCGGCGCGCATCTGTGGCTGAACGCCAGCGTCGACGGCGCGCGCCGGTTTCCGTCGCTGCCGGAGGACCTGATGATGATGGACGGCTTCAATCACCAGCTGGTGGTGATCGTGCCGTCGTGCCGCGCGGTCATCACACGGCTGGGCGCGACGGTGGACCGGAGCTGGGACACCGAACGCTTCGTCGCCGGCGTGATGGAGAGCCTGCCCGGCTGCACCGGCCCGGCAACCACGACCGCCGCGAGGTAAGCGAATCATGAGAATCACCGTACGTGACGCTGTGGCCGCCGATATGCCGGCGCTGCGCGAGCTGTTCCTGCGCTCGCGCCGGGAGGCCTTCGTCTGGCAGCCGGCCGGCGCGTTCCGGCTGGCCGACTTCGACGCCCAGACGGAAGGCGAGCGGCTGAGGGTCGCCGAGGACGACGGCGGGCAACTTGCCGGCTTCGTGTCGGTCTGGGAGCCCGACCATTTCATCCATCACCTGTACGTGCACCGGCCGCACCACCGGCGCGGCATCGGCCGGGCGCTGTTGCGCGCGCTGCCGGGCTGGCCGGCAACGCGCTACCGGCTCAAGTGCCTGCGCGCCAACGCGCCGGCGCTGGCGTTCTATGTTGCGTGCGGCTTCGTCGAGATCGGCGCGGGCAGCGCGGAAGACGGCGAGTACCTGCTGCTCGAGTCCGACGGCAAGGACAGCCGATGACGGTCCACCTGAGGTACTGCCTGCAGCAGGCGGCGTTGTGGGGCACCTTCGGCCTCGTGCTGCCGGTCGTCACGCTGTTCCTGCTGCACAACCATTTCACGCTGTTCGAGATCGGGCTTTACGCGGCGTTGTTCAGCCTGTCGACCATCGCGCTGGAGCTGCCGTTCGGCGCGATGGCCGACCGCGTGGGCCGCATCCGGACCTATCGCGTATCGCTGCTGATGAACAGCGTCGGCTGCGCGCTGATGCTGTGCTTCAGCCAGAAGCCGATGCTGTACCTGGCCGCGGCGAGCTTCGGCATCGCGCGCGCGATGAGTTCCGGCACCGTCGATGCGTGGTATGTCGGCCTGCTGCGCGAGCACGGCGAGACGAAGCGGATTCCGTATTTCCTCGGCCGCGCGGAGCTGGCCTCCGCGCTCGGGCTCGCGAGCATGTCGCTGGTCGGCGGCGTGCTCCCGGACCTGATCGGCAGTCGGTTGTTCGACAACCCGTACAAGATCGGCCTGGCGCTCGCGTGCGGCTTGTTCATCGTGCTGCTGGGCCTCACGTCGTGGTTTTTCGCCGAGGCGGAGCAGGCGCCGCAGGAGGCGGTGCCGGCGGGCAGGATGCTCGACGATCTTCGCGAACTGGCTCGGTTCGCGTGGCATGGCGGCGCGGTGCGGCCGCTGATTCTGCTCTGCATGCTGCTCGGCGGCGTCGTGTCGGTGCTGGAGAGCTACTGGCCGGTGGTGCTGAAGACGCTCGTGCCGACGCATGGCGCGACCTGGGCGTTCGGGCTGTTCCTCACGCTGATGCTGGTCGTCAAGGGCGCGGGCGGCTGGGTGTCGTATCGCGTGATGAAGCATTGCGCCGCACGGCCGGCACTCGCCGTGACGCTGCCGTTCGCCGGGCTCGCCGTGAGCCTCGTGCTGACGCGCTGGGCGTTTCACGTGGTCGCGTTCGGCGTCGTGCTGAGCGGGGTCGCGCTGTTCCTCGGCATCGCCGGGGCGGTGGTCAATGCGGTGCTGCATCACCGGACGCCCGATGCGCTGCGATCGCGCGCCGTCTCGTTCTTTTCGCTGGTGTTCCAGCTCGGCAGCATGATCGCGTCGATCCTGCTCGGCTACCTGGTCAGCCGGTGGGGCGTGCAGGCGGTGTGGTGTGGCGTCGGCGTGCTGGTTGCGGCGGCGGCCGGGTACGGCGCGTCGATCGGCGGCTGGGCCGCCGACCCGGTGGATGCGGCGAAGGCGACGGCGCGTGTGTAGGGCACGGCGCGCCGGTTCGATTCATGTGTGATGCGCCATGCGGTAGCGGCAATCTTTTTAGTGTGTCACCCCACGATAGCCAAGGAGAGCCACTTTGAAACAGGAGATGCGCAACGCGATTCACGAAACGCTGGAGGCGCTCGTGTCGCAGTACGGGGTAGCGGAGCTCGAACGCGTGATCGAGTGCGTCGACATCAACACGGGAAGGGTACCGCTGCCCGAGTTGCCGAAACATCAGCGGCCGTTGCTGTTCTATTTCCCGGGGCTGGACGGCAAGCCGTGGTACGAGGCGTCCGATTATCCGGAGCTCGAGGCGTTCACGTCGACGATCGAGGCGTCGGTCGACAACCTGCGCGAGGAGTTTCTCGCGCAGGTGACCACGTCGATGCTGCTGCCGTACGAAGAGCAGGTGGCGGGACGTTTCGAGTCGATCCGGCGGGACGACTGGGGGTCGTTCTATTTCAGGCGCAAGGGCGAGCCCGAGGTCGAGGAGAATTGCCGCCGCTGCCCGCGCACCGCGGCGCTGATGCGGCAGGTGCAGGATTTCCTCAGCCCGAGCGGCGCCTTCATCTTTTCGGTGATCCAGGGCGGTACGCGGATTCCGCCGCATTCGGACACGACGAATCTCAAGCTGACCTGCCAGCTTCCGCTGATCGTGCCGCGCGGCTCGCGGCTGCGCGTCGGCGACGAGACCCGCGAGTGGCCGGACCGGCGCGCGATCATTTTCGACGATACGTTCGAGCATGAGAGCTGGAACGACAGCGACGAGCCGCGGGTTTGCCTGCTGGTCGATATCTGGCATCCGGGAATTACGCGTATCGAGCGGGACGCGGTCGAGCGGCTCGACGCTGCGATCAGCCTGCATGTCGGGCCGGATTTCCGGCCACCGTGGGCGCAAGCAGCCGCGGCGTAAGGCGGGGAGGGGCGACCGGCTGGGTGCGGTCGCCCTTGATAATCGACCGATAGCGGCCTGACAACGCTGCCGGGCCTGGTATTTTCGATTGACGCGCCATGAATGGAAAATTCCACACGCGCGCGTTGCGGCGCCGTCAGCGATTATTGGTGCGTTTGTCGATTTGATCCGCGCGGCCGAGGGGTTTCCTGATGAGCCAATTCTCTCCGCACTGCGGAGAGAATTGAGCTGGACGGGTTATGGCGAACCCTGCCCGGCTTCCGCAGGGAGCGCTACGGCATCAACCGATCGAGCAGCGGCGACCGGAAGATCCGGCTCGGGTCGTAGCGTTCGAGCGTCGCGCGCGCCGCATCCCAGCTGCTCGACGGCGGCTGGCCGTCACGATGCAGGTTCGGGATCGTGGTCGCGAGCATCGTGCCGTCCTGCCAGGCGGCCGTGTCGGTATAGCCCCAGCCCTTCGACCATTCGGGGCGCAGCGTCGCATACGAACCGGTGTAGTTCGCGAGCATCCATTGCTCGATCTCGCGATAGAAGCGATCGGCGCCCGGCGTGGCCGGTAACGTCAGGATATCGAACCATACGGCGATGTCCCATTCGGGGTGGTCGGGGCGCGGCTTGAGCGCGGACAGCGTGGGAACGACCGCGCCGGCGCCGGCATCGGCCGGCTTGTCGAGACCGGTGACACGGATCTCGACCGGACCGTTGATCGGGTACTCGCCGCGTGCCTTGTACGCGTCGATGCGATTCTGATAGAACTGCACGAATTCGCTGATCACGCGCTGCACGTCGGCGCGCCGCGCCAGTATCGCGTAGCCGTTCGCGGTGACGCGCAGCGTCGTCGGCCGAATGTACTGCAGCACGGTGCGCGACCAGCCCCATATGTCCCCGCTCAGCGTGAGTGCGAGGCCGGCGGTCGTGATGGCCAGTTGCGTCTGGCCGAACAACGGCGTCAATGCGCCTTCGCCGCCGATCACGATCCGCTTGACGAGATCCGAGATGGACTGCGAGATCGAATCGGAGAACGGATAGTTGTATGGCTGCGTGACGGCGCGCGACAGGAGCGGCTTGCTGGGCGTCGGCGTCCAGACCTTAAGCCACGGGCTGGTCGTGAACGGGAACCAGATCGCTTCCATCCGGCCCGAGCGATCGAGAAACGACGCGATCGTGCGGCCCGGCGTGCCGGCCGGCGCAAACAGTTCGGACGACGGAATGTCGACGAAGCTCTGGCAGCGCAACCGCTGGTTCGGGCCTGCGATCAGCGTGACTTCGACGACGAACGCCATCCCGATGTGCGCGAGGAACGCGCCGATCTCGGGATCGCCGCGCTCGAACCGGCGCAGCACGTATTGCTGCCGGGCCGGATCGAACACGACCGCGGTCAGCGCGACCACGAGATTGCTCAGCGAGCCGTAGGTGTGACCCGGTTGCAGGGTCTCGCCGGCCGCCGGTACGGCGGTGCCGTGCGCGTCGATCGCGAGCGCACCGCCGAGCGTGATGCCGCCCGGCGCGGGCGCGGCGATCATGCCGAGCCCATATTGCTCGAGCGTCGCGAGCAGCGCCTCCAGCGAGACGCCCGTTTGTGCGGTGACGCGCGCCGGGCGCGCCGACGTGTCGACGGAGACGGCCGTGAGCGATTGCGTCGTATCGAGCAGCACGAGGTTCGCCGCGCCGCCGCTCGGGTCGAGCGTCAGCGGCGACCAGTTGTGCACGTAGCCGCGCGGGCGTATCCGGTAGCCGTTCGCGCGCGCCCAGTTGACTGCCGCGACGACGTCGTCGGCGGAGCGCGGCGCGGCGGTCCATGCGTCCTGCACGGCGATCTCGCCACTCCAGTTCTGGAACGCCTGCTTGTAAAGCGGGATATTGGCCGGGAAGCCGGGCGGTGTCGCGCCGGCCGCTCGCGCGTGCGCCGCAATCTGGTAAAGCGGCGTCCAGCCGGTGACGACGCCGGCCGCCGCGAGCTTCGCCATGTCGGCGAGGAAGGCGCGGCGCGGCGCAGGTTCGTCTCGGAAGTCGTGACTCATGGTGTGCTCCAATTTTTCGGAATTGTTTTGCGAGTGGAAAGGCGACAAGTGGCGCGTTGAGACCCATGCGGCAATTCGGGCAGCCGTGACGCACGGGAAGCGTTGCGTGTTGGCGGCCCAGGATTGAAAAGGACGGTGCGTTCGGCAATGCGCGGCCGCGCGCCATCACGGACGTCTAAAAGGAAATCGGAAAACCGCCTGGCGACTTCTTCAATTGGCCGTCGGCCTGTCCTGCCGGCAAACGGAGAGGGAGATTCGATTGAATAGCGCGTGACGAAGCGCTTGCCGCGACGATCGACAAAAGATGATTGCGCGTGAATATTAATTTACATGTTTCGTTTTTTTAAATAAACCAGCCGGTAGTTCAAAATCGATTGACGATGCATTATTTATTCCGCTGGAAAGCGTAACAATTTATTTATCGGACGGCAAGCGGTGGAGTTGACAAATTCAGTGCCATTCAATATGGAAATTTTATGACGGGCAATGGCTTCGCCATTTGTGGATATTTTGCAACACCGGTGTCGGCGGCACTGAAAATGATGGTCGTGGCGATTTTTATCGCTTGAAGGGGTAATCAACGGCGCGCTGGTGCGGGCTGACGACGGGAATTATGCTTTGCCGGCACACAGATTGAATCGATCGTTGAGAAACGCGAAACAATATCCGGCAGACAATGCCTGAAGCCAGGTTGGTGGGTGAGAAGAGCATGATGAAAATCAACAATTCGTCTCCCGATTAAGGCATTCGGATGAAAATCCGTGGTATGCGGCACCTAGGCGATTTTTACCAAATTTCGTGGTAAATGGATGTTGATTTATCCAGAAAACTTATAATCTCGCCGCTGCGCAGCTCGCAGATCGATCGATTTTCAGGCTCGCGCACGGCGTGACTAAAAAATGGACGTCACGGTAACTGCATGGATTTTAAATCGTCGCTATCATACGCGGCTGGGATATGCGGGGATCAAATTCAATGGAAAGAACCGTTTCGTTTTTTGTTCATGATTTTTGTTGAATTCGACGGGAATAAAGTCAGCTCCGGCTGACGCCGAGTTTTCCGATTCAGGGATTCAGCGCGCCCGGCGGCATGGCGTTTCCATCGAGCAACGCTCATTGACTGAAATGGATGTTTCAGCTTCTTGCAGCGCTCGCCGCTAAGGGAT
>Ga0068855_100001198_pt1 | contig 32216 bp, 17 predicted proteins | sample KBSCornC52_FD_66592 | JGI IMG/M metagenome (GOLD analysis project Ga0068855, IMG submission 66592) | Corn rhizosphere microbial communities from Kellogg Biological Station, Michigan, USA - KBS Corn C5-2 | ecosystem: Host-associated > Plants > Roots > Rhizosphere > Soil ...
AAATCGAGCTCTTTTGCGTCGTAGCCGGGCGCGGTGAGCGTGAGCTTGTGCGGCCCCGGAGCGAGCTTGAGCACCGCCGGCAGCGGGCCCGGCTGGAGCACGCCGTCGACCGTGAGCTGTGCGCCGACGGCCGCGCTGCTGACCGTGACCTCTCCGACCTGGCTGGCTTTGAGCGTGGCCACGCGGGTCTGCGCGTCGCTCAATTTTTCGTCGCCCAGGCGGCCCACGTTCGGATCGGCGAGCAAGGCTTCGTACGCTTTGATCGCGTCGTCGGTCTTGCCCTGCTGATCCAGTGATTTGGCGGCCCAATAGGCTGCGGCGGGCGTCGGGATCAGGTCGAGGGCTTTGGAAAAGCCGGCGTAGGCGGCCGCGAAGTCGCCAGCGGCGTAGGCCTTCTCGCCCTCGCCGTAGGCTTTGCGCGCGGCATCCCGGGTCTTCTTGTCGGGCGCCTTGGTCGCATCGGCGGGTGCGCCTTTGTCGGCCGCCGGCTTGGCGGCAGGCGCTTTGTCGGCCGCCGGTTTGGCGTCGGCCGCGTGAGCAGCAGGGGCATAACTAGTGACGCCGAACGCGGTCAGCGCAGGGAGTGCGGCCAACAGGGCAAGGCGGGAAAATGGCGCAAAGGGGTGGGAACGTCGCATGATGCCTCCGCCGCCCGGGAGCCCAGTGCGGCAAGCGGAGGGTAATCCGCTATGGATGCCGGGGACAAGCCCCGGTTTCGCTATAGTGTGGCTAAGCTGGCGGAGAGCCGCCTGGCGTCTTCCCTTCGTCTTTCCAGCGCGCCTTTAGCTCGCTCCTGACCCTGACCCCGCCCGTTCACCCACGCGATGAGCTCCGACCTGCCGAACGAAACTGCGACCGAGCACGCGCCGGGTGCCTCCGAGGAAGCGACCGGCGACGTCGCGCACACGACCGCCTTGCCGAAGAAGCGCACCCTGCCGCCGCCCGAATGGTCCGGGCGCGAGGGGCCGCGCTCCGCTGCGTCGCTCGCTTTGGAACGCTACGAGCTCGATCGGCCGGTGCCGCACCGGGTGGGGCCGCGTGCCGAGCTGTCTGCGCTGAGTGCGCGGCTCTTGTCGGCGAGCAGCGCGGGCGACGGCGAACGCGAGCGCGCGGCGGCCTCGTCTTTGGCGCGCGCGCTTGCCGCGCGCGGCACGGAGCTCGAGCTGGCCACGCGTTACGCGCGCCGCTCGCTCTTGCTCGGTGAAGATCCGGTTTTGCGCGAAGAGCTCGCCGGTTGGTTCGCGAGTCTCGGCGAGCCGTCGCTCGCGGCGATCACCTTGCGCCCGCTGCTCGCCGGCAAGAAGGGCGCAGACGCGGCCGCACTGCAGTCGCGCTTGGCGGTGCTGCTCGGCCGCGCCGGTGACGCCGAGGGCCAGCGCGAGGCCCTGACGCAAGCGGCCGCGGAAAACCCCGGCGAATCGCAGCCGCTCGAGCTGCTCGGCGCGATCGGCGCGTGGGCGCCCGAAGTCGTCTCGGGGCAAGCCGCCGCGCATGCTTATCTCGAAGCGGCCGAGCGCCGGGAGCGCCTCGGTGAACGCTCGAGCGCGTTCGAGAACCTGCTGCGCGCGTACGAGATGGCGCCCGATTTTGCGCCCGCTGCCGAGCGCTTGGCCGCAGTGCTGACGCTGCGCAGCCGGATCGGCGCGGCCGACGAAGTGCGCCGTGAGCACGCGCGTGCTCTCGGCGAACGCGGCCGCGCGGTTCACCTGCAGCGCATGCGCCTCGCGGTCAGCGACGGCGATTTGCCGCGCGCGCTCGGCGCCGCGTTCGACGCGGGCCTGGACGCCGAGATCGATCTCAAGAGTGTGCTGTCGGCGATCGAGCGCAAAGAGGGCGCGCCGCTCGCGAACGACATCGGCTTCGACGAGCTACTCGAACGCACGGGGCTGCAAGAGCTGTTCGCCGCGCGGCTCGAGCTCGCTTCGGACCTGCTCGCCGGGCGCGAGCGAGCCCGCGTGCGGCTCACGCTCGGACGGCTCTACGCCGGACCCCTCGGCCGTCCGGATCGCGCCGTGGAAGCCTGGATCGAGGCTTTGGTCGCCGACCCGGGCAATCTCGAGGCCAAAACCTTGTTGCGCAATCACGGCAGCGCCACGCGCGATCACGCGCCGCTCGTCGAAGCGCTGGTGCGCGTCGGCGAGAGCAGCGTTGGGCCGGAGCGGAGCGCCTGTTTGCGTGAGCTCACGATCCTGGCCGAAGAGCGGCTAGCGGATCCGAGCCTCGCGAGCTGGGCGATCGAACGGCTGCTCGAGCACGAATCGGACGAAGCCCTGGCGCTCACGCTGGAGCGACTCGCGCCGCGGCTCGCGTCCCACCTGGAGGCGCTTTCGGCGACCGAGGCCGAGCTCGAGCGCGCGAGCGACGGCGAGCGCGTCGACCTCTTGTCGCGCCTGGCGTCGCTGCTTCAGGGGCGGCCCGATCGCGCCGAGCGGCTGAGCGCGGTGCTGCGCGAGCTGTGTCAATTGCTGCCCGGCGATCGCAATTATCAGAGCGCGCTCGAGCGCGTGCTGGTGCGCAAAGGGCGCTTCGCGGAGCTCGAGACCGAGCTCGAGCGCCTGGCCGAACGCGCCAGCTCGAGCATCGAGCGCGCACGCCTGTTGCTCTTGCGCTCGAACGTGCGGCGTCGGCGCGCTGATTTCCAAGCCGCGCTCGCCGATCTCGGCCCGCTGCTCGATGACTCCGGCTCGCACGTGGGTGCCTGGAGTCTCACGCTGCTGCTCTCCGCCCAGCAAGGCGCTCGCTCGCTGCACGCGCGGGCGCTATTGCGCGTGGCCGCGCAGCTTTCGCCGTCTTTCCGCGCCATTTTGAGCAGTGTGGCCGCGGAAGAGTTGCTCGACGGCGGCGACCGGGCCGCCGCGCGCTCCGCCGCTGACCAGGCCTGCCACGCCGATCCGTCCTTGGCGCGGCCGGTCGCGGCGCGCGCGCGGGTCGGCCTTTTGACGGGCGACCGCTGGGGCGCCGAAGCGATGGAACGTGCCATGGGCGTGATCGTGCCGCGCGCCGAGTTGTGTCGGGCGCTCGCTCGCACGTACGAGGCGCTGGGCGAGCCGCTGCTCTCGATGGCCTTTACGCAGCGCTTGATCGCGCTGCGTCCGGGCGACTTGGATGCGGCGCGCGCGCGGCTCGAGCGAGTGACTCGCGCCGGCGACGGTTCACGCCTGGCCGACGCTTTGGCCTGGTTGCTTTCACAACCCGAGCCGCTCGAGGGCCTCGCGGATTTGCTGGACACGGCGCTGCGCGCGTTGGCCAAGCTCGACCCCGCGCGGGCCGGTGGCCTGGCTCGGCGTGCGCTCGACGTGGTCGGGCCGCGACCGCCTGCGCTGCGCAACGCGGTGCTCGCGGTGGCGGACGCGACCGGCGAGCGCGGGCTCGGCATTGCGGCATGCGAACGGTTTCTCGCGGCTGGCTCGGCTGGCAGCGAGCGCGCCGAGCTGCTGCTCGATTTGGCACGCCGTCGCCGGGCGGCAGGTGATCCGGACGGTTCGGCGCGCTCGTTACTGCGCGCGGTGCGCGAGGGCTCGCCCGCGTCAGCCGTGCTCGCCGAACTCGACGTCACTCCGCCCACCAAGAGCTCGGACGGTGAGCTCGCGGTGCTGGAAGCGCGCGCGGAGGCGCTGAGCGGCTCGCTCGACGCCGATCCGATCGGCACCTCGCTCGCCTGGCGTGAGGTCGGTGCGGCGTACTTCGACTTCGCTTCGGACTTGCCGCGCGCGCAGCGGGCCTGGGAGCGCGCGGTCGCGCTCAACCCTGAACGCGGTGTGGAGTGCTTCGCCAGTGATTTGGTTTCTTTCGCCGGGCCCGAGCAAGCGCTGTCCGCGCTGCTCGAGCTCGCCGAGCGACGCAAGGCGCCGAGCGAGGCCGCTCGCGTGCTGGCCGTGGCGTCGACGGTCGCGCTCTCGGCCGGCAAGAACGAAGTGGCGTTTCGCGTTGCCGCGCGCGCGCTCGAGCTCGATCCGTCGCGCGCGGACGTGCTGGCGGTGGCCGAGCGAACTGCGGGCGAGCAGGACATTCCCGCGCTCGAGCAGCTTTATCACCGCTTGTCCGACGCCGCGCTCGGCCCGTACGGCGAGCGCGCGGTGCACTATCGGGCCGCGCGTCAGCTCGAAAAGCGGAACGACATCGGGCGCGCGCTTGCGCATGCCGTGCAGGCTTTCGAGGCCGTGCCCTCCGAGGGCGTCGCGTTCGTGATCATGGCGCGCCTGGCCGAGCGCTCCGAGCAGAGCGCGGAGGTCGTGCGCGCGATCGAGCGCGTGGCGCTGAAGCATGCAGCACCGGAGGCGCGCGCGGGGTGGCTGCGGCGCGCCGCGCTGTTCGCCGGCGGCAGCGAGGAAGGCAAGCGGCAACGGGTCGAGGTTTTGCTGCGAGCGCTGGCGGTGCGGCCCGACGTCGATTTGGTGCACTCGCTCTCGGATGCGCTGCGCGATTTGCTGTCGACCGCCATCGACGACCGCGAAATTTTGGAGCTGCGTTTCGAGCGCGCGCTCGCCTCACTGCTGCCCAAAATCGACGGGCCGGAGGGCGCGCGCATCGCCATCGCCTGCGCAGTCTCGGCGCTGCGTACCTTCGGCTCTGCGCGCGTGGCGCTGTCCGCGCTCGAACGCGCGGTCGAGAGCGACGGGGATCTCGAGGAATACTCGCAACTCTTCGATGACGCGCCGAGCCTGGCTCAGGAGCCATCTGCCGGCAGCGCATTCATCGCCAAGCTGCTCGATCTGGCGGCGCAGAAGTTCGGCGGCGCGGGCGCGGCGGCGCTCGATTTGGCCTCGCGCATGGCGGCGGCGCGCGGCGATCGGCCGGCCGAAGCCCACTTGCTCGTGGCCGCAGCCAAGAAGGATCCGGAGAACCTGCCCTTGGTGCGGCGCGCGGAAGCGAGCGCGCGCGGCTTGGGCGATCCCGAGTTGCTCGAGGCGGTGCTGGACGCGATTCCGGCTCGCGAGCGCGTGGCCGCGCTGCTCGCCATTGCCGATGCCGCGGACAAGAGTGAAGACGCCGATCAGGCGATCGTGGCGCTCGGTCGAGCTCGGTCGATCGAGGGACTCAGCGAGGACACGCGCCGACTGGTCTTCGAGCGGCTGTGCGACGTGCTGCGCCGCACCGGACGCCGCGACGATCTGGAGCTCGCGCTCGAGGCCGAGCTCAGCTCCGATGATTTGGCGCTCGAGGCGCGGGTGCGGCTGGGCGGGGAGCTTGCCGCCTTGATTGGCGCGCGCGGCGACCCGGAGCGAGCCCTCGACGTCTTGCGGCCGCTGATCGCCGAGCGCCCGAGCGATCCGGTACTCTTGAACGAGATCCTCGCTTTGTCGCGCCAGGCAGGCGACAAGGAGCGCCAAGTCGAGGCCCTGGGGCGGCTTTCGGAGGTGACGTCCGAGCCCGGCGAACGGCTCGATTTCTTGCGTCAAGTGGCGGAGCTGCTCGAGGAAATGGGCGACGAGCTGCGTGCGTTCTCACGTTGGAAAGAGGTGCTCGAGCTCGAGCCGGACGACATGGGCGCGCTCGCCGCGTTGGAGCGCGACGCCGAGCATCGCGGCGACTACGAAGCGCTGGTCTCGCTGCTCGCGCGCCGTGCGTCGATCGCCAGCATGGTCGACGACGTGCGGCGCATTCGCCTGCGCCGGGCGACCGTGCTCGAGCAACGCTTGGGCCGCGCCGACGAAGCGCGCGCAGAGCTCGAGGCGCTGACGGCCGCTACGGGCGACAACCTGAGCGTGCTGCGCGTGCTCGCGGATCTGAACGAGCGACTCGGCGCGCCGCTGCGCGCGGCGCCACTTTGGCTGCGCGCTAGCGCGATCGCGCAAGACCGCAGCGAGGCCGCCGACTTGTCGCGTAAGGCTTGCGAGTCGTACCTGAACGGGGGCGATGTCGAGTCCGCGGTTCGCGTGCTGGAGGGCATGGGCGCCTGGGCTCAGTCGCCCAAGCTGCTCGAGCTTTCGGTAGAGGTCGAGCGCCGCCGAAACAACCCGCAAGCATTGTCCGAAGCGTTGGACGAGCTTGCCACGGCGTCCGCGGCCTCGGACGATCAACGCGCGAATTGGCTCGTGGAAGCAGCGCGCGCCTCGCTCTCCGCGGGCAGCCCGGGCATGGCGCTCACCCAGGCCACGCGCGCGGCGCGGATCGCGCCCGAGTCTCCCTCGGCGCAGCTGCTCGCGCGCCAACTCGAATACCAGAGCCACGGCCCGGGCGACGTCGCCGACGCGCGCGTCACGGTCGCCGAGCTGCGCGGCATGCACGGATCGCTCGAACCCGAGCAGGCGGAGCTGTTCGTGTTCTTGCTCGCCGAGGCCCTGGATGTCGCGGTGGGTGAGGGCGCGGGTGAGACCGAGCTCGAGCGCGCCTGGACCGAGATCGGCGAACGTCCGCTGATCGCGCTCGGGCTCGCCGAGCGCAAAGCCGAGCGCGAGCCAAACGGCGCGCTGCGGCTATTCGACGTGGCGCTGGGCGGCGATCTGCGGGGCCTGCGTTCGCGCGGAAAAGTGGCGCTGCGCGCCGCCGAGCTCGCCTTTGCCTTGCACAACGGCGAGCGCGCGCGCGCGTACCTCGCCATCGCCAGCAGCGACACTGCGACACGCGACGAAGCTCGCCAAGCGAGCCTCGCGCAGCGCGCGCCGCGCGAGCAAACCGCGACTCTGCTCTCGCCGGAGTTCTCGCTCGACGGTGACGTGCACACCGAGCGGGGCCTGGGCACGCCGGAGCCGCCGCCCGTGCGCACGCTGCTGTCCTCCGACTCAATCGAAGCGGCCGCCCTGGCCGCTGCCGATGCCGTCGCGCGCCAGGCGCACGCCGACCGCGGGCGCTATTCGGAGCGCCCCGATCCGTCGGCGCGCGCTGAGCAGGCGGCGGCCACGGGCAGCTGGGCGGAGCCGCCCTCCGCGTCGCAGCCCACTCCGACGCCACGTTTACCGACGCCCGCACCGCAGGGGCCCGCGCCGGAGTCGCCGACCACCGCCGCTCCACCGAGCCCCGTCTATGACAAACCCACGCCGCCGAACTTGGCTGGCGCGCGGCCCGCCGTGTCCGGGCGCTATTCGGTGTCGCCGCCGGCCGAGGAAGTGCTGGCTCCGGCACGAGCACAGAGCATTCGCCCGCAGCCCGTGCGCAGCGTGAGCCCGCTGCCCGACGCCACGACCACTCCGCAGGTGCCTGTTCCGCAAGCGCAGACGCGGGCGTATGTGCAACCGCTACCGCAGGCGGTGGCGAGCGTTCCGCAGCCCGCTTCGCCGCGGCAGCAAGAAGCGATTCGGCAGAGCGGCTATTTCCCCGCCGCCAGCGAGCGGGAATCTGCGCTCTTCCAAGCGCTCGTCGAAGGCTCGATCGATGCTGGCGTCGAGCTCGTCAAAGAGCTCGAAAACCGCACCAGCCGCACGCAAGATCTGGTCATGGTTTGTCGGCGGGTGGCCATGCTCGCGCCGGGTGACGCCTGGGCCGTCGGAAAATTGTACGAGGCCGCGCTGGCCGATCGAAACCTGACCTATGCCCGAGCCGTCGAACACGTGCTCGCGTTGCTCTTGCCCGGCCGCACGCGGATCGAGCCGCCGCCACTGTCGGAACAGGTCGAGCAACCGGACGCCGTGCGGGCGATGCTATTTCGTGACAGCGTGGGACCGGTGCAAGAGGCGCTGGCGATCGTCTGGGAGGGCGCCGAGCACGTGTTCCGGCGCGACGCGAGCACGTACGGCGTGACGGGTATGGAGCGTGTCCCGCTCACGGCTCAATCGCCGCTCGCCCGCGTGTACGCCGGAGCCGCCCGCGCGCTGGCGCTTACGCGAACCCCGCTTTTCCAACGGCGCAGCTCGGGTCCGATCACGGTGAACCTGGCGCTGCTCTCGCCGCCCGCGGTAATTCTCTCGGGCGACGTGCGCCAAGACACGCCCGAGCTACGCTTTCATCTCGGCGCCATGCTGGCCGCTTCGATTCCGCAATATGCCTTACTGTTCGGCTCGCCCGAGTCGCAGGCGCGCGCCGTGCTCAAAGGGCTCGGCTTTGCGTTCGGCCCGCCGCGCACGACCAAATCCGGCGGCGTCCTCAACTTGGCCGAGGTCCTTTGGGAGAGCATTCCGGCCCGCTTTCAACGCCGGCTGCGCGAGCTGTGCGATCGGCCCGAGCTGCTCGACTATGACGCGGCGCTCGCGTCCTCGCGTGTCGCGGTGCGTCGTGCCGGCCTGTTCGTGGCAGGCGACCTCGGCGTGGCCCTGAGCGAGGCCGCAGCCGACGACGGGATCTCGCGCGAACAACTGCGCGCCCCCAATGCTTTGGCAGAACTGAGCCGCCGCGCGCCCTCGCTCCGCAGCCTGCTCACCCTGGCGCTCAGCCCGGAATACGCCGAGACGCGCTGGCAGTTTGCCGTCCGCCAAGGCAATACTCGGCATTGAGGAGAGGCCGTGACGCTTTGCCGAGAACCCCAGACCCAGCCCAAAGGCGCGACACGGTTGTCGTGGTGGTGGTCTTCGTCCCGCCCGAATTGGCGACGTTTGCGCTTGGCATGCGAGTCGCTTCTCGTCCTCTCGATCATGACTCAGGTCGCGAGTTGCATTGTCGCCGATCCGCCGCAGTATACCGATCCCGTGCAGACTCGGCCGGAGCTGGCCGTGTATTCGGCCAAGCCTTCGGTGTACCAGGTCGTCGTCGTCCAGACGCCCTCCGCCAGCTCGCCGAGCTTTACCGTGCCTGTTCGCTCTGAAGATGCGGGCGAGCAACTCCTCGTCAACTTCTGGCGTGATTACGGCACTTCCAGCAAGAAGTTCATCGATAGCAAGTTCATCGCAGCCTCTACCTACGACGACACGAGCGATCGCGCGATCAGCTACACTTGGACGACCGTCAGCTTGGACGACAGCGGCTGCCATACCTTTTCGATGGTCGTCGCACATCTCGATAGTTACCAGACTCCGCAAGTGCTCGATACGAAGAAAGCCGACACGGACGCCGCCCTCATCACTTGGTGGGTGAACGTGAATCCGGACCCCAATGCTCTGACTACGCTGAGCGGCTGCCCTAGTCGGCAGGCTGCAGGGCCATGACGCGCGGGTTTGCGGCAGGGCTGTGGGCGCTCTGGGCGCTGTCTGCGTGCAACGTTGCATCGGTGCAAGAGCAACCGAGTGTCGTGCCTCAGAATCAGTGCAAGACGGATTCTGATTGCGCGGTCGGGGCCTGCGGAGGCAACGGTACGTGTCGCAGCACCAAGGGCACGTTCGACACCATCTTGTTCGAGGTTACGCCACCTGCGGACGCCACCTCGATCGGAGGTGTCCAGTTTCTCAAGCGCGTGGATGGGGTGCTGAAGAGTGAAGGTGCACTCGACTTGCCGCTTGGTTTGGTGGTGAAGGTCTCCGGCGAAGTGACGACGTCGCCGGACTATTGCACACCGCAATTCATCGATCTCACCACGGGAAAGACTTTGGTCAGCGCCAGCGATCACAGCATTCCGGCGCTCGTTACCATCACACCGAGCAGTGGCGCTCTTGGTCTATTTTCATCTCCGGTTGCGGCACGAACTACCATCCCCAAGCAGACCTCCTGGTCTTTCGAGCTCGAAGTTCCGCAGGGTGACTACGACATCTACATCCAGCCTCAGCAGCAGCCGACTGCCGACTGTCCGGTTCCGCCGCAGCTCCTGCGCGCCCAGACGGTCAGCGGTGCGCTCAACGTCCCATTACAGGTTCCGCAGACGTTCGAGTTCAACATAACTTCGCCGCTTGCCGATGGCGGGCTGGAACACTGGTCCGTCGACATGCTCGACTCCATCTCGGGGCGCGCGATATCGAACAGGGTTGAGCTTACGCTCAAGAGCAATCAGGCCGAATACGTCGCCAACCTTGCCTATCTGCCGGTCCGAGGCGACACCGCAATGGTCGAGCAGTTCATTCGGCTCTCACCGCCCGACGGGGTCACCGCGCCCGTGCTTCTATTTGCCCGCAGCGGCCTAGGCCTATTTTCGGCAAGCAGCGGTACGATAAATCAACTGACGTCGCTCCCGACTCCTGTGCACATTGCCGGCGCGGTGACAGCGCGCGTTACTCCTCAGCCGGTCGCGGCGACGGTCAGCTTGGTGGCGACCAAGCTAATCGGCATCGACCCAGGGATTTTGGCCTCATTCGCGCGCACGGTCAGCGTCGGACCAGACGGCACGTTCGAGCTCGACGTGTTGCCAGGAACGTATCGCGTCTCGGCGGTGCCGAACGGAACTGCTTCGCCCTCGGGGTCGCTCGCAGAAGCAAATACGACGTGGGAGGTTGGCCTATCGCCCAGCGTACAGGCGGGTAAGGTCATCGAGCTGAACGACACGCTGCCGATCAACGGCGTCGCTCTCGATCCGTCCGGCAGGACCGATATGACCGGCGCGGAGGTGCAAGCGGTAGCTTCGCCGGCATCGATCGTCACGGACGTGCTGCGTCAGTCGCTGGGTGAAACGGCGTACGTCCCGCGCGCCGCCAGCACGACGGTTGGCGCCGATCCTGGCTCGGACCCCGGCGCGTTCAAACTGAAAGTCGACAAGGGCACCTACGATTTTTCCGTGCGGCCGCGCGCTAGCACAGGTTACGCCTGGCTCGTAATTCCGAGCCTTCCGGTCGGCACGACGCCAACGACGAGCAATGGTGCAGGGCTCGATCAGCTGAACTTGCCGCTCCCGGTCGTGTATCGCGGCGAGCTGAGTGTACCTGGCGCGGACCCAGGTTCGTTGTCTAAGGTCGCCGGCGCCCTGATTAGCGCCTATATCTACATGAAGGACGGGGCGTATACAGCGGATCCGGCTCAAGCCGACTCCGTATTGCAGATTGCCGAAACTCGCAGCGCCGACAACGGGACCTTCGAAGTCTTGATTCCAGCCGCGTTGAATACGGCGCCCCAATGACAGCAGCTGCGCTGCGGTGCTGCTCCTCTTCGTGAATCGATGCAACCCTGAGGTATGAACTGGATTTGCGGTCGGAGTCTTCGTCATGCTTCCGATCCGGTTCGGGTGCTCCTGTCCCCATTTCGAGATCCTCATTCCAGCAGCGCTGAACGAAGCTCCGCGTCCCTAGCCAGCTCGCTCACTCTTAATGGGTGCGACGCCACTGGAATCGCTGGTCTGTTGCAGGCAAAAAGTGGAAAGAACTGGCGATCACGCGACGTGCATAATAAAGTTTTCCGCGTGAAGCGTTCGGGTGCACCCGTGAGCGTCCCGCCGCCGAGCGGATCCGAGCGTGACTCGGATTTGGCCGGCGCCCTGCATGAGGTGTCCAACGCGTTGACCGTCGTTCTGGGCTGGCTGGATGTGGCGTCCTCACGGCCTGATGCCAGCACCACTCGCGAGGCGATTGAGGTTGCGCGCCTACATGCCCGCTTGGGCCATCACATCGCGCGCGCCGCAATCGGCGCTGAGGTGCCCGAGCGCGAAAACGAGCAACGCTCCGCGCGCTCGGTAGTCTCGGCGGCCGCACTCGGAGTCACTCCGCAAGCCAGCCGCCGCGCGGTCAAGGTAGTGGTCGATTCCGCAGATCCCGGACACGCGCTCGTGCGTGACCCGGGCGCTGCGCTGCAGATCCTGACCAACCTATTGCTCAACGCGATCGATTTTTCGCCCGAAGCGAGCGAAGTCACGCTGAGCGTGCGCGACGTCGGTAGCAGCGTGCTTTTTACCGTGTCAGATCATGGGCCGGGCATCGACCCGGAGCGCGTCGCCACTTTGCTGACTGCGCCTAAATCCACGCGCCGCGGCGGTGCCGGCGTTGGGTTGCGCCACTCGGCCTCGCTCGCTCGCTCGCACGGGGGCGAGCTGCGCGTTGCGCGCTCGGCACCGGGCGCTTGCTTCGAGCTGCGCTGGCCGATCGCGGAAGCGCGCTCCAGCGTGCGCCCCACGCGTGAGTCCAAATCGATGGTCCGCGGCGCGCGCGTCTTGGTCGTCGAAGACGACGCCGCCGTCTGTTCATTGGTCGAGCTTGCGCTCGAGGCGCGTGGTGCGGAGGTCGTGCTCGCGCCGTCCCGTGAGGCGTTCAGCAAAGCCCTGAGCAATTCGGGCCCGTTCGACGCCGCGCTCATCGATCTGTCGCCGCTCTCGGGCGACGTGAGCGCCGCTTTCGACCGCCTCCACGTGGCCTGTCCGGGCATCCCCATCATTCTCATCAGCGGCGTCGCCAGCGGCATGCCGGAAGAAGTCATCGATCGGGTCACCGCTTGGGTCCGCAAGCCCTTCGAAATGGGCGAAGTGCTGGAGGTGCTGAGCGCGAACCTCGCACCCATCTCGGCCCCGCTCACCCGCAAGTCGCTCTAGCTCGCTCCCCGCGCGGCTACGCGCAGGGCTCTGTTCTTGGCGCCGGGCGCCGCCAAGTCACTGAAACCAGTGTTTTTCCGCGTTCCAGTGCCAGGCCCGCGGGCAGGCGCCGCAGCTGGCCGCCCTGCAGGCAACAATCAGTCAAACAGCTAGGCTCCGAGCGCGCTTCAGGGCTTGCAGAGCTCGCCTCGGGTGAGGTAGACACCCTCGCTCTCGGCATCCTGGATCGGCCCAGCTTGGGCCCCTGGGTCGGCCAACGCGGAAAGTCCTCGCCTCCGCGACGCTCTCGGTAAGATAAAGTACTCACCTCGCGAAGGTGGCGGAACTGGCAGACGCACTAGCTTGAGGTGCTAGCGGGGTAACTCCCATGGAGGTTCAAGTCCTCTCCTTCGCACTGACTGACGGCGGTTTCACCGCCGTGCGTGCTTCTGACTCGCAGCACTGCGAGCTGTTTCCACCCTCGACTCCGCTCGGCGGTGTCTGCCGGCAACGTGCGTTGAGTGCGTTGAGCCGCCCTGAAGGCGTGGCACACGTTCGCGACGCCGAAGGCTGGGACGGCCTGCGCCGTGCCGCGTGACCATCAAAAAAACAGCGAAGGCCTTTGGCTTGCCGAGGCCGTTTGCGCCGGTCTCGACGTCGCGTCGGACAAGCAGCGAACGCACTGCGCCTCGCGCTCGCCCGGACCGGAGCCCTCTGCATCGGAGCGCCTCGAACAAGCGTGAGGCGCAGGTCGCAATCATCGATCGCGTTTGCACGGTGATGGCGTCGACGGGGTCAGGGCGCGCCGGCGGCGCTCCGTCACTTCGAGTCCTGTCGAGATGGCACACGAGCGCCGAGCAAACTACCCCGTGAGCTTGCTCGAGTACCGTCGATGATCGAACGAGCAACGCTTTGGCACGCTCGGCTCGGGGATCGCGCCGATGTCCGCGATGGCCTTGCGAAAGGCGTGCGTCGTTCACGGCAGTTCGCGTTGAACGATTTGCGGCCTGTCTCGGTACGCGACGGCAGTCGTGCGCGAGGGCGCAAGCTGGATCTGCGGCGCGGCCTGGTGCGCGGAAATTCCATCTCGAAAGTGCGAAACGCCGCGCTGGTGGCGACTCTTGCGTCGGGCCGTCGACGCCCAAATTGGGAAATCGTCGATCCAGTCTTTCAGCTTGCTCGGGGCGCGGTGCTGGTGGGTGTATACCACTGTGGATGGATTCGTTGCCGGGGTGGCCGAGCGCGTGAACGAAGATGCCGGCCAGCGCGCGGCTTTCGCGTCTTCGAGACGACCGCGGTCTTGCGCCGTTGCTTCGCCCAATCCGCGCCGCTGGCGGTCGTAAAAATCATGAAATACCGACAGGTCACACGCAGGGTCGAATCGCTGGTGATTTTGCGCGAGAGCAAGCTCGATCCATCGGATGAGGAATGGGACGAGACCCTGCGCATTTTGGTCGAGCAATGGCAGGAGCTGCATCAGCTCAAGGTGCTGGTGGTGAGCGACGGGGGTGGCCCGACGCAGGCACAGCGCAAGCGGCTGGAGCGCACGCTCGAAGGCAAACCGATTCGCGTCGCAGTGGTTTCAGACAGTATGAAGGTGCGCTTCATTTGTTCGTCGGTGGCGCTCTTCACGTCGAACCTTTCGTCTTTCAAAGTCTCGGAAATGCGTGACGCCTATTTGTGGCTGAATCTGAGCGATCGCGAAAAGAAGTTGGCCGGTGAAGCGGTTGCTCGGATGGGCGAGCTCATCGGGTAGCCGCCGCTGTGCACGCTGATTCGAGCGCGTGGAATCAGGGCCGAGCGATTCCGGTTGAATGCTGGGGGGCGCGCGGCGTGCACGTTTTTCCGCTAAATTGGCGCGCGTTTCAACCGAAGCGCATTCGTGATCACCGAAACCGAGCTCAGGCTCATCGCGGCCGCGGCGATCATCGGGCTCAAGAGCAGGCCAAAGATCGGATAGAGCAGGCCTGCCGCGATGGGCACTCCGATTGAGTTGTAGACGAACGCGAAAAATAGATTTTGTTTGATGTTCGCGAGGGTCAGGCGGCTAATCGCGCGCGCGCGCACGATGCCACGCAAATCCCCTTTGACGAGCGTCACCCCCGCGCTCTCCATCGCCACGTCCGTGCCGGTGCCCATCGCAATTCCGACTTCCGCCTGAGCTAGGGCCGGAGCATCATTGATGCCGTCGCCGGCCATCGCCACGACGCGCCCGGCTTTTTGCAGCCTTTTGATGGCGTCGGCCTTCTGGTCCGGGAGTACGTCTGCGATCACTTCGTCGATGCCGAGGCGCTGGGCGACCGCTTCGGCAGTCGCTCGCGTGTCACCGGTCAACATCACGATCCGCAGCCCTTCTGCGTGAAGCAAGCGAATGGCTTCCGGCGTACTCTGCTTGATCGGATCGGCGATCGCGAGAAGGCCCGCTGCCTTGCCATCGACGGCCACGAAGATCACGGTCTGGCCTTCTTTACGAAGCTCGTCAGCAACCGGGGCGAGCTCGCCCAGATCCGCGGCGATGGTGTCGAGCATGGTGCGATTGCCGACCGCCAGCGTTCGCCCCTCGACAGAGCCGCTGACGCCTTTGCCAGTGGTCGAGGTGAACGCGCTGACATCGGCCAGCTCGAGCTTGCGCTCCTTGGCCGCCGTCATCACGGCGCCCCCGAGAGGGTGCTCGCTTTGCCGCTCGATGCTCGCGGTCCAGCGCAGGAGCTGCGCTTCGTCGATGCCTGCCGCGGTGACGATACGCGTGAGCTTGGGTTTGCCCTCGGTCAGCGTGCCGGTCTTGTCGACTACCAGCGTGTCCACTTTGCGCAGCACTTCAATCGCTTCTGCGTTCTTGAACAATACGCCGACGGACGCGCCTTTGCCCGTCGCCACCATGATCGACATCGGCGTTGCGAGCCCGAGGGCACAGGGGCAGGCGATGATGAGCACGGCAACGGCGTTGACGATGGCGTGGGCCATTTTCGGCTCTGGACCGAGCGTTGCCCAAACCGCAAACGTCACGAGCGCGATGCCGATCACGCTCGGCACGAAGTATCCGGCCACGACATCGGCGAGTTTCTGGATCGGCGCACGGCTTCGCTGCGCTTCGGAGACCAGCGTCACGATGCGCGCGAGCAGCGTTTCGGAGCCCACCTTTTCGGCGCGCATGACCAGCGCGCCAGTGCCGTTGACGGTCGCGCCGATCAGTCGGTCCTCGCGCTTTTTGCCGACCGGGACGGGTTCGCCGGTGACCATCGCTTCGTCCACCGCGCTCGAGCCTTCGACGACTACACCATCTACCGGGATTTTTTCGCCCGGCCGAACTCGTAGCCGATCGCCGACGCGCACTGCATCGAGCGGCACGTCGCGCTCCTGGCCGTCGGGGTCGATGCGCCGCGCGGTCTTCGGTGCGAGACCGAGCAATTGGCGGATTGCCGCACCAGTTTGGCTGCGCGCGCGCAATTCGAGCACTTGGCCGAGTAGGATCAACGTGACGATGACGGCTGCTGCTTCGAAATAGAGCCCGACCTCGCCATGCTCGGTGCGAAAAGAAGCCGGGAAAATCCCAGGTGCGAGCAGCGCGACCAGGCTGTAGCCGTAAGCCACGCTCACGCCGAGCCCAATCAGCGTGAACATGTTCAGGCTGCGATTTTTCAGCGACAGCACGGCACGCTCGAAGAACGGAAAGCCCGCCCAGAGGCAGACCGGAGTAGCGAGCGCGAGCTCGATCCAACCTCGCACGTGCGCAGGTAGCATTGCTGAAATGCGGTGTCCGAGCAGCATGTCGCCCATGACCAGCGCGAGCAGCGGTGCACTCAACGCGACCGACAGCCAAAACCTGCGCGACATATCGCGAAGCTCCGGATTGTCTTGTGCGGCAGTGGTGACGCGCGGCTCGAGCGCCATGCCGCAGATCGGGCAGCTACCTGGCGCGTCGCGCACGATCTCCGGATGCATCGGACACACCCATTCCGTCCGAGTGCTCGGCGCCGCGTGCTCGGGCTCGAGTGCCATCCCGCATTTCGGGCACGCCCCGGGCTTGGTCGCACGCACCTCGGGGTCCATCGGGCACACGTAAATTGGCGTCGCTGCCTTCGGAGCCGCACTTTCCGCTGGCTTCGGCGCGGGGGCGGACGCGCTCGGCTGAGCCTGGCTTGCTGCCGCTGGTGCCGGCTCGAGATACTTCCCCGGATCTGCCGCAAAGCGCTCGCGGCACTTGGGATTGCAGAAATAGTAGGTGGTCCCGCCATGCTCGAGCGAGCCGCCCCGAGGCTGCTCGCGATCCACCTGCATGCCACAGACCGGATCGGTGGCCTTGTCCGGCGCTGGCTCTGCAGCGTCTGTCGTGTGCCGCTGATGGTGTTCGTGTGACATCGCTTTCCTTTGGAGTTGCGGTCGGTCGTGCGGTGCGGGCGGTCAACCGAAGCGAACGCTCGCGTCCGCCTTCGCGGCGGGTGGGGCGTTCACGTCGATGCCATCGCGCTGCAGGTCTGCGGCGGGCGCCGCCTCGGCTAGCGTGTCGGCTGGGGCGTCGTACCAGCCGGGATCGGCGTAGCTCGTGAGCGTGTCGCGAACCTTCAGGATCGTGAACATGCCGCCCATCGTGATCGTGTCGTGCTTGCCGCGCCCGCCCACCATGGGAATGCTGTTTTTCGGCACGGCCATGCCCATATCGGCCATGTCGCCCATGCCCGTCTCACCCATACTCATGTAGCCCGGCAACAGCTGGTTCACTTTCTTGCCGAGCGTGCTCGGTTTGACGCCGATCATGTTCGGGATGCCGTGACCCATTTGGTTCATCACGTGGTGCGTCATGTGGCAGTGCATGGCCCAGTCGCCCGGCTCATCGGCGACGAATTCGACCGTGCGCGTGCTGCCCACGGGAACGAGCACGGTCGTCTCGGGCCAGCGTGCGGATCTCGGGATCTCGCCGCCGTCGGTCTCGGTGATTTGGAACTGGTAACCGTGCAAATGGATCGGGTGGTGGTCCATCGCGCTCAGATTACCGATGCGGATGCGCACTCGTTCGCCCTTCTTGACCACGAGCGGGTCGGTACCAGGGAAGGCCTTGGCGTTGAGCGTGAGGACGTTGAACTCGCTCATCTCGTTCGGATCGGGTCGCTTGGCTCCGGGGAGCACCCGCCACTCGTGGAGCATCAAGGCGAAATCGCGATCCACTCGCGGCTGCCGTGGCTGCCGCGGGTGAATGATGAATAGCCCGGTCATCCCGAGGCCCATCTGCGTCATCTCGTCGTGATGCGAGTGGTACATGCCCGTGCCGGTTTGACGGATCGTAAATTCGTATTTGAACGTTTCACCCGGGGCGATCGCTTTTTGGTTCAAGCCACCGACACCGTCCATCGCGTTCGGCACCAAAATCGCGTGCCAATGCACGGTGGTGGGCGCGGGCAGGCGATTGGTCACATAAATGCGCACGCGATCGCGTTCGACCACTTCGATCGCGGGGCCGTGTACTTGGCCGTTGTATCCCCAGCAGAGCGCTTTGAGTCCGGGAGCGAATTCGTGCTCCACCTCTTCGGCCACCATGTGAAATACCTTCACCCCGTCGACGACTTTCCACGGCATCTTTGCGCCGTTGGGCACGACGACTGGGTGATAGTCGCGTCCCGGTTGGCCAGGCGGCAGCCAATCCTGCGCCGCGTGACGACGACCGGTGGCTGCGGCCGAACCCGCGCGCGCGGTCACCGCTCCGGGCGCGTCCGCGGCCTCGGCGCTGCGCGCGAGCGTGCTCGCCAAGGCGCTCGCGGCCAGCGTGGCAGCGCCAGAGGTGAGCACGCGGCGTCGGCTCATGGCTTCGGTTGCAGGCGACACTTCAGCGAGCTGAACCGTGACGGGGGCGGTCTCGGATGCGGGCTGGCCTGCTTGGTTTGGTCGGTCGTGGGCTGTCATCAGGGCCTCCTACTGAGCTCCGTGCGCGTGGTTCGCGGCGTCCGGGTGCGGTGGAGCGGCCACCGACGGCGATTTTGCCGGCGCGGCGCCTGCCGTGGACGAGCCCGCCGGCAGCCGCCCGCCCAGCGCGCGCTCGAGCTCCGCGCGGGCGATCCAATAGTCACGCACCGTTTCGATGTAGGCCCGAGCGGCCTCAATTTGCGCCTGTTTCGCAGCCAAAAGCTCGAACAGGCCGATCTGCATCGCGTTGTACTCGAGCTGAGCTTGCTCGAGCACCGTCGCGCGGATGGGTAGCAGCGCCTGCTTGTAGCGATCGGCGGCGTGGCGACAGAGTTCGAGCTTTGCGGTCGCGAGCCGCACTTCGCTTCGAGCATCGACGGCGAGCTCGTCGACCCGGCGTTGTGCCCGACGCCGCTCGGCCTCGAGCCGCCCAATCAGGCCCTGGCGCTGATCGAAAATTGGCAGCTCGAGCGACAGCGTGGGGCCGAACAAGACCGCGCCATCCGGATCCTGGTGCACGTGAGCCCCGACGTCGATCACGCCCGTGTAGCGCGAGCTCTTCGCCAGACTGAGCGCGGTGTCGAGCAGCGCGAGCTCTCGCTTGGCTGCACCGAGGTCGAGCCGCTGCTTCATCGCCACGCGCTCGAGGTGCTCGGGCAACAGATCCTGGTCGGGCAATGCCGGTAGGCGTTGCGCCAGAGTCCATTCGGTGCGCGGGCCCCACAGCCCGAGGATCTGCGTCAACTTCTCGCGATGCTCGAGCAGGCTCAGCCGCGCGCGCGAGAGAGCGAGCTCGGCCTGCTCGTACTCGGCGCGTTGGCTGGCCTGAGTGCGCTCGGTCACATTTCCGGCATCGAACAGGCGCTGCGCCAGATCGGCGGCTGTCTGTGCGGCATCCGTAGTGCTCTGCATCAGCCGCACGGTTTCCGCGTCGGCCTGCACCTCGGCGAAGGTTTTGCTGACCTCGGAGATAGTGTCCAGGACCTCGTGCGCGACGCGCAGCGTGGCCGTGACGAACTGCTGCTCGGCAACGCGCTTTTTCAGCGGCAGCATGAAGATGTCGAGAAAACTTTGCACGACGGAGACCTCGAACTCGGATCGCCCGGGGCCATTCATGCGAAACCCGACGCTACCGCCGACGCTGGGGTTCGACAGCAACCCGGCTTGCACCAGATCGGCTTGAGATACGTCCAGGCTCTCGTAGGTCTGCTGTAGGCGAGGGCTGTTGATCAGCGCGATCGAGACCGCGCGCTCGCGCGTCAGGCCCTCCGCGAGCAGCTTCGAAACGCGCTCTGCGATCTGCCGATCTTCCGGAGTGCCGCGTTCCCAGCCGGTACCGTAGCCGCTGCGGCGCTGCACGATGCGAGCGACGTCCTCATGGCCACGTTCCTTCTGCATGGACGCGCAGCTCGCTAGGCCTAGCGCGAGGACGAGTGCGAACGCGCGCCTCACGGCGAACCCCGGCCGGAAGCTGGCACGATGGCGCCCGGGGTTGCTCGCGCATCGGGCGTGACGGACCGGGCTCTTGGAATCAGCTTCATGCCGCATTTCGGGCAGTGCCCAGCTCGGTCGCTCGTTACCTCTGGGTGCATCGGGCAAACGTAGATCGTGGGCGCGCCCGCATTGGGGCTCGCGCTGGCAGCCGTGCCCGCCGCGCTCGGCGCGGCAAGCTCACTGCCGTACAGCATCGACTTGGGCGACTCCGGACCGTCGGGATTCGAGGGATCGAGCGCGGCCGGGCGCGCTTTCGTGTCGGAGCCGCAGCCGTGCAAAGCAGGCAAGAGCAGAAGCAGCGCTCCGAGCCCGTTCAGAATTGGTTTTTGCGTTGCCATGATCGTCGTCCTAGCGAAAGCGGTGCTCTCAGCCGGTGTGTTTGGACCACACCGCGACCAGTTCCTCGATCGCCTGCGCAGCCTGGGCATCGGTGCCCTTCAGCGCGCGCCGCGCGCAGTGTGTCAGGTGGTTGCGTACGAGTTCGCGCGAGACGCCCCGCAGAGCCTCTTGCACCGAGGCGATTTGCATGAGGATGTCCGGGCAGTAGCGATCTTCCTCGACCATTTTGTGAAGCCCGCGCACTTGCCCCTCGATCCTCCGTAAACGCAGCAAATTCGAGGTCTTGGTGCCGGGATCCACCGCCAGCGCGTGCCGCGGTTCGTGCTTTTTTGCGCCGCTGACGGGCCGGGTCACAACCTTTCGTGGCATCGCCTAATAGGTATACCCCCTACCGCTATTCGTCAAGGGTGGGCCGGCGCCGCGCGGGAGCGATCGCCCGTCAGCCGGCGCGGTTCGCGATTTGCTGCTGGTCGGCTTTGACGGCCGCGAAGGCCACGAAGGCGGCAAAACGCGCGAGCACTCGCGTGCGCCGCGGGGCGGTGTATCGTGCGCGCCAGAATGCGACATTTTCTGGCGCGTGGCATGTTTCTGTTCGGCGTCGCCGCAGCTCTGCTCGGCTGTTCCACGACCACCGGCCGGCTCAAAGCGCGTTTCGCGCGCGAACAGAGCTGCCCGACCGACCAGGTCGGCGTGGTCGAGGAAGGAGCGATGGTGTACCGCGCGTCCGGCTGCGGCAAGCAGACCGAGTATGTGTGCGGCACTTTTGCCAGCATGGACAGCAGCAACAACTGCAGCATTCGGGATCTGAACGGCCACGAGCCACCCGGCAACCCGCCGCCGAAGAACACGTCACGCCCCGACCTCGATCCGCCAAAGTAGGCGCTCCCGCTGAGCTCGCGCGCTAGACGGCTCGCTCCCCGCGGCTCGAGCTCGCGGTTTTTGTTCAACGCAGCAAGACTAGGCCGTAGCTGCCGCAGCGGGTGAAGCCGAGCGCCTCATAGCAACGCACGGCGCTCGGATTTTGCGTGAACAGCACGGCGCGCGCGACGCCCGCGCGGTGCGCTGCGTGCAGCGCGCCGGCGACGGCGCATTTCGCGTAGCCCCGCCCGCGGTGTGCGGGTGGCGTGTAAATCCCGCCGAGCTGCACGATCTCGGGCAGACTCGCGTTGAAGCCCGAAAACGCAACCGCCGTGCCCGCGACATCGGCCAGCCAAGCGCTGCCGTGGGCGAGCTGCTCGTCGATGAATGACGCTGCTTGGCGCTCGCTCTCTGCCGAGCTGCGATCGTTCAAGACCTCGATTTGATACGCAACGCGCCAGTCCACGAGCAGATCTCGTTCTTCGGCTCGGGCAGGGCGGGAACAAACGCTGCCGCTGGCAAGTGCGCCTGGTACGGCAAGCTGAGAAAGTTGAAGCGCGTACAAGCCCTCTTCGAGATCGATGCGCGTTTCCGCGTCGCTCAAAGCGAGCGCCGCGCGCGCTTGTTGGACTCCAGCGTAGGCACCAGAAAAGCCTGCTACGGGCCGGCCGCTCAGCGCGACGCAGGCGCGCGCGACAGCCGCGACTTGCTCGGGTGCTTGCACGAGCAGCATGCCGTTCCAGCCGTGCGCCGCGACGGCCACGATCGCTTCTCCCTGAAATGCTGCCACGTACTCTGCCTGGAATGGCTGCCCGTGATAGTCGAGACCCCCGCGCCGCGAGTTCGAGCGCAGGAACATCGAGCTGTCCTGGTGCTGAACCAAGAAGTTTTCGAGCACTGTCGCGTCGCGCTGCGTCAAAAGCCGAATCGTCATCGTTCCTGCTCCGATATTTGCAACGGGTCGGCGAGGACCGTCAATGTCGGGCGCGCCTGTTCGAGCGAGCGCTCGAACAGCGAGGGCTGCTCCGGGTTGGCGCAGATGGCCAAAAAATCTTCGGCCGCGAGCCCGCGCGCCAAGCGGGCAGCGAAGGTTTCGCGCAGCACGCGCAGATAAAAATTCACGTCATAGTCGCGGGGATCCGTAGCAGCGCCGGTGAGCTCGCTTTCCGGATCGAGCAATAGGCCCGCGCGCCCGCGCGTCGCGCGATAGACACGCACGCGCTCGCCGGGCGCCCAGTCGTCCCTGCCGTTTTCGAGCATGGCTTCGTAGCTGAGCTCGCGGCGTAGCGGGCGGGTGGCGAGATATTGAGCGGGAGTCTTGGTCAGTCGCACTTTGGCGGACACCGCGTGTGTGCTGAGCTCACGCCGGCGCAGTGCGAGCACGGTCGCGACATAGGCGTGGCGTGCGCCGCGCAGGTCACCGCTCAGCAGGCAAGTGATCGCTTGGCGCAGGAACTGCTCGCCGAAGGGCTCGGCGCGGCTCGAGCGGAAGGCCACGCCGCGCAGCAAGAGCGGGCCGGAATACGGCTGCAAGGCGTAATTCTTCGGTTCGTGCGAGAGCATCGCCGCATAACGGCCGTCGAACTCGAGCTTCACCAGTGGCGGCAAGAGCGCGGCGACCTCGGCCACGACACGTCGTTCGTCGGCTTCACTGAAATGCTCGGGCACGGCGAAATAAACGCCGTCGGTGTCCGCCTCGAGCAGCTGGACTCCGCGCAGGGCGAGCTCGCGGCAGAGCAGCGCGAGCACGTCGCGCCCGCGCCGCGTCACTTCATTGGCTGCGTGCACGTCTGCAAAGCGCGTCAGACCGACCGCACCCAAATAGCCGTACGCGGAATTGACCACGAGCTTCATCGCGGCCGATAGCGCTTCCTCGGTGAAGCGCCGCGCGGAGCCGGGCTCCGCCTCTCTCGCGCGGGCTTTTGCGGCCAGCCGTTGCGCGACGAGCTGGTCGACCAGAGTGAGCAGGGCGCCCAAACGATCGCGCTCTGGGCCGATGCGGTATTCGCGCATCAGTGAGGGATACAGGCTCGCGACGTCGGCCTTGACGATGCGCCGCGCTACGCCGCACGCGAAGAGGTAGAGCGCCGCGCCTTGGTGCGGTGTGCCATCCCCGGGCTGATGAGTGGGCAGCGCTTCCCCGGCGCGCACATAGGCGCGCACCAACATCGGGTCGATCACGCCGGTGGCGGCACCCGCGTCCGCCAGCCGCTCGTAGCGGCGGGGCGCCATTTGGGCGAGTGCAAAGGCGGCGCCGCCCAGCAGCTGGCCAAGCCCCGCGGCTTCCTCGACGTCGTCTCGTGCGTAGCGGCGCACCCGCTCCGGATCTTCGAGATAGACTTGGTGTACGCGAGCGCCCGGCAAATATTCGCGATCTTCCGTGGCGATTCCGAAGTGGCGCGCGACCGCTTTCAGGCCATGGCCCGGTAGATCGCGGGCCGAAAAGTCGTGCCGGCGCACGGCATCGAGCGAGTCGATCAGCTCGCGCCCGGGCAGCGTGTAGCGCGTGCGGCGCAGCTTGTCCGAATTCTGTGCGGTGCCGCGCCCGAATGAGGCGCCGCGCGACGCCGGGCGCTGGAACAAGCCGGCAGAGTCGTTGCGCCCGAGCCAGAGCGGCACGCCGAGCCGCCGCGCGCGCAGCGCAATGAACGGCAAATCGAAGCCGTGTAGATTGTGGTTCTCGATCACGTCCGGATCGAGCGCGCGAATGCGGGCGCAGAGTTGCTCGATCAGGTCGCCTTCGGCCGCATCGCCGTCACGCCCGGCCTCCAGAATTTCATTTTCCCCGCTCGGGCCACGCAACGCGATCAGGAACACCCGGCTCGAAGCAGGGTCGAGTCCGGTGGTTTCGAGGTCGAACTGCAACCGAGTGACCTCGTGAAAGGCCAAGCCCTTGAAGTAGGTGCGTCCGGACGCGACCAGGTACTGCTCCTCGGGCGGGAGCACGTGCACGCTGCTCGCTCCGAGTTCGCGCAAGTGGGAAAGCGCGCGGCCGAGACGCTTTCGCGCCCCCTGCAACACGGCGGACGCGAGCACGCGACCGTCACTGGCGCTGACCAGGTAACGGAGCTGACCGGGCCCTGCGAGCTCGCGATAGCTGACGAGCTCGGGATCGCTCCCGTCACTCTCAGGCGCGAGGCGTGCGCCCAGGTGCCGCAGATCGCTCAATGAGTCGAGCAGGAGCCAAGGCCGAAAGCGCACTTCGTCGCGTATCACCATGCTCGTCTTCGGATCGCGCCGCCAGACCAAGGCGCGTCCGTCGGGGTCGGCCCAGACCGAGACGATGCCCGGTGTCGGATCCCAGCCCCAAAGCCAATCGTGCTGCGGTTCGGACACTCGGCGCGATCAGTAGCATCGCTGGCTCGCGCGTGGAGCGCGCGCTCGTCGGCCCTGCCGGAGTTCGCTGTGGCACGGCGCCGCTCACCCTCACAATCGCGGAATTCCCGTACAAACGCGCACTCGGCCGGTGCGCGTGACCCCTGCAATATTCCTCAGCCGTCCCGCAGTCATCCTCGCTGCACTCGTCGCTTGGTAGGCACGCGCGGGTCACCGCAGGGCAACTCGGATTTCGGATCCGCAGTTCAAGCCGACGCCGCTAGCGGTGTCGCTTGAACAGGCGAAAGCCGCCGTACATGCACGCCAGCACGAGCAGCACGCCTCCCCATTGGAAGAGCATTTGCTGTGGCGGTCGATAGCCGAAGGCAAAACGGGCTTCGCTGCGGTCTTGCGGGTTGAACAGAACGCGCTGCCAGGTGTGCAAATAGTCCCGGCAGTTTCGCTCTGGGTCGGGCTCGACCGAGGTGAAGTAGCTGGCCCCGCTATCCACGCGCGTGTCGCTCGAGCCGATTCGCGGCGGTTGACTTTGGGGCTGCTCGGGCAGCAGGCCCTCCAATTCACACTTACTTTCGTTGCGGTGAGTGGCGGTGCTCGCCCAGCGCGGGCTCACGCGCGTCACCCAAGCATAGCTTTGGACCCCGCGCTCGGCCAAATGCCAATCGCGCCGCGCGTCGCGGTATTCGTAGTAGCCAACGCACGTTCCGAGGCACAGAGCAGCCGCGACACCCACGATCAGTGAGAGCTTGGACTCACGGGGCTTCGACGTGTCCCGGGCCATCTTGCTAGGGTAGCGTGTGTTCGAGCGGCGTCTCAAGTTCGGTATTTCCCGCTGACCGGCGGGCCGCGGCCGCTTCGACGCGCCACCTGTCGCGCGGGCCACGTTAGGCTAGCCTTCGGTCGTGTCTGAGCCGTCCAGCACCGCAGCATTCGACCTGGCCCTGTCGCCGACCGGTCGCCTACGCCTAGCTCCCGCCGACAATGCGCAAGAGCTCGAGCCAGCGCGGCTCGCGCGCTTGAGTCGCGCCTTCGAGCGCAGTTCGGGCGAAGGCCTAGTCGAGCTTGGCGGCGCGGAGCTCGGTGGCGAGTTGCCGCCCGCGCTCGCCTGGTTTCGTGATTTCGGGCATGCCTTCTTCACCGCGCTGTGCGCACTGCCCGATCTGGAGCTGCCAGGCGCGGTGACCGCGCCACCGCCTGCCCCCGATTTCGAGGAGCTAGCGCGCTCGGCCGCGCCGATGGTGGGTGGCGAATACCTGAGCCCTGCCGTGCTGGCCTCGCTTTGGGAGCAGACGTGGGCCGCGCTCGCCGCGCGCGCCGAGGATCGCGCGGAGCCCGTGATTGAGGTCGTGCGCGGACTGAGCAGCGCCTGGCACGCGGTCGGACGTGTGGTGTTTCATCTGGCAGAGAACAAGCGGGACCCTGAGCGTCCGTTCGCGTTCCTCGCCACCTATACGCGGCGCCTGTCGCGCGCGGCCAAGGCCCAGCACGTGCCCCTGGCCGAAGCGCTGCGCGAATACGGTGGGGAAGGCAAGCGGCAGGCGCTCTTGGCGGTGCTCGCGCCGGTGCAGCGCGCAGCCGAGAAAAGCGAGCTCGTGCGCGCGTTGGTGGACTCGGGCGATCTCTATCACCCGCTCGCCTGGACCGCGCCCGAAGCATACCGTTTTCTGCGGGAAGTGCCGACAATCGAGCCGAGCGGGGTATTGGTGCGCGTGCCCGATTGGTGGAACTCGCGGAAGCGCACGCGGCCGGTCGTGCAAGTGAGCGTCGGCGCGAAACCGCCGTCCAAGTTCGGGCTCGATGCTTTGCTCGATTTTTCGGTCGAGGTAGCGCTCGACGGTGCCGTGCTTTCAGCCGAAGAATTGCGGGCAATTTCGCGCGCAGAGGGCGGCCTTGCCATGTTGCGCGGGCGTTGGGTCGAGATCGATCCGGCGCGCCTGACCGAGGCGCTCAGCCATTGGAAGAAGGTCGAGCAGCAAGCACACGACGGCATGTCGCTGCTGGAAGCCATGCGTTTGCTCGCCGGCGCAGCCCAAGAAAACACCCGCTCCGAAGCGGCACAGGCCAGCGCACCATGGGTCGGGGTACGAGCGGGCGAATGGCTGACGGAGACGCTGCGCGCATTGCGCGAGCCGAGCCCGGCGTCGAGCGCCCCCGACGCCGGCCTTCGCGCGGAGCTTCGGCCTTATCAACGGGCGGGCGTTGAGTGGCTGCGCCTGATTTCCGGGCTCGGGCTCGGCGCTTGCCTGGCCGACGACATGGGGCTCGGAAAAACCGTACAAGTCTTGGCATTTTTGCTGCGCGATCGGAGTGAGACAAAATCCAAGCCCAAGACGCCCAGCTTGCTCATCGTGCCGGCGTCGCTGATCGGCAATTGGTTATCGGAGCTCGAGCGCTTTGCACCGACGCTGCGGGCGCGCGTGGCGCACGCTTCCGTATCGCCGCCCGAGGACGTTCGACGCGCACTCAGCGAAGCGCCCGGCGAGATCGATCTGGTCATCACCAGCTATGGCGGCGCGCAGCGGCTCGCGTGGCTTGCCGAGCAACGCTATCGTTTCTTGATCCTGGACGAGGCGCAGGCGATTAAGAATCCGGGTGCCCGGCAAACTCGCGCCGTCAAAGCGCTACAGGCCGATGCGCGCATCGCGCTCACCGGTACCCCGATCGAGAATCGACTCGGCGATCTCTGGTCACTGTTCGATTTTTTGAATCCCGGCCTCTTGGGCAGCGGCAAAGCATTTGGTCAGCTCACGAAGCGTCTGGCGAGCGCGCCCGGCGGCTATGCCCCATTGCGCGAGCTCGTGCGCCCGTACATCCTGCGCCGGCTCAAGACCGATCCGCGCGTGATCACCGACTTGCCGGCGAAAACCGAGCTTACCGCGTATGCCACGCTGACTCGCGCGCAAGCCAGCCTGTACCAGCAGGCCGTGCGCGAGCTCGAGCGGGATCTGAAACAGAGCGACGCGATGGCGCGGCGCGGCCTCGTGCTCGCGTCGCTGCTTCGGCTCAAGCAAATTTGCAATCATCCCTCGCACTGGCTGCGCGATGGCGAGTATGCGGAAAAGGCCAGCGGGAAGCTGTTACGTCTGCGCGAGCTGTGCGAGCCCATCGCCGAGCGACAAGAACGGGTGCTCGTGTTTACGCAGTTTCGCGAGCTGTGCGCGCCGCTGTCCGCGTTTTTGGCCGCAGTGTTCGGCCGCGAGGGGCTGGTCTTGCACGGCGGCACCGCCGTCAAATCGCGCTCGAAATTGGTGGCGCAATTTCAGGCGCCGGACGGGCCGCCGTTTTTCGTGCTGTCGCTGAAAGCCGGCGGCACGGGCCTGAATCTGACGGCGGCGGCGCACGTCATCCACTTCGACCGCTGGTGGAACCCCGCGGTCGAAAACCAAGCCACCGATCGCGCCTTCCGCATCGGCCAAAAGCGAGCAGTGATGGTACACAAGCTCGTCTGTCGCGGAACGGTCGAGGAGCGCATCGACGAGCTGATTGCGAGCAAGCGCGCGCTCTCGAGCGAGCTGCTCGAGGGCGGCGCGGAGGCCGCATTGACCGAACTGTCCGACGCCGAGCTGCTGCGGATCGTGTCGCTCGACCTCACGGCCGCGCTCGGGGACGAGGCCGCGTGAGCGGATTTGACGAGCGCCCAGCGGCAAGGCAATCACCAGCATAGATGGCTCGCCGTTCCGACTGGTACGACTACGAACGCTTTCCTGCCTACGTGCCGGCCGCTCAGCGTCGCGCGAACGCGCAGGCCAGCATCATCCAGCTGAAGAAAAAGGGCCTGGCCGTCGAGCCCGTGAGGATCGAGGGCAAGCTCATCGCGAGTACCTTCTGGGGCAAGGCGTGGTGCAACCACCTCGAGTCGCTGAGCGACTTCGAAAATCGCCTGGGGCGCGGGCGAAGCTACGTGCGAAGCGGCGCGGTCGTGCACCTTGCTCTCGCCGCCGGCCGCATCGACGCCAAGGTGCAAGGCAGCGAGCTGTACGAGGTCGAAATCAACGTCACCAAGCTCGCTGCGCCGCGCTGGGCAAAGATCGTCGCCCAGTGCACGGGAAGCATCGATAGTTTGGTGGAGCTGCTCCGCGGCAAGCTCTCGGACAGCGTGATGCGCGCGGTGACCAACGCCGAAACCGGCCTATTTCCTGGCGCATCGGCGATCAAGCTGACCTGCTCCTGTCCCGATGCTGCGGGTCTGTGCAAGCACCTCGCGGCCGTGCTGTACGGCGTCGGCGCGCGCCTCGATGCTCGACCCGAGCTGCTCTTTACGTTGCGCGGCGTCGACGCCAGCGAACTGGTCCATTCGGGCGCAACCGCGTCGCTGTCGCAGGCAAACGACAAAGGAGCGGGCGCGCGTCACACGCTGGCGATGGATGCACTCTCGGACGTGTTCGGGATCGAACTGGAGAGCGCGCCACCGGCTCGGCCGAGCTCGCCAAGCGCCCCCGCTGCGCCCGCCAAACAGAAGCGCAAACAGAGCTCTGGCGCCGAGCGAGAGCGGCCGTCACGCCGCGCCGCACCAAAGGCTTCGAAAGCGGCGGTCGCAACACGCGGACGCGCGTCGAAGCGCAGCGCGCAGGGCGCCCTCGCCGAACCGAAGCCAAAGCCGAAGCCAAAGCCGAAGCCAAAGCGCCGCCGCCCGTCGCAGGCGTGACTCGGCACGCGCCGCGAAGGCCGTGAAAGTCGCCCGTGAGCCGGCCGGTGGGCCCATCTTCTCCTTCGGGTGTGCGGTGCCCGCGCAGCGCCCTGGTCGGTGCTGCCGGCCAGCCTTTGTCCGCGTGAAAACGCTAGGTTTGACAAGTCTTCATCCGTGTATCACCGTGGACGGATAGATGGCTCTTTCCCACTACGTGGAGACGCTGAACCTGCTGGGCGACGAAAGTCGTATCCGGTTGTGCGCGCTCCTGCGCGAGCGGGAGCTGTGCGTTTCGGATCTGGTGCGGGTCACGGGCATCGCGCAGTCGCGCGTGTCGACGCACCTCGGCCGCTTGCGGGAGGCGGGCTTCGTCTGGGATCGGCGGCAGGGCACGCAATGCTTTTACGGGCTCGCGCTCGATACGCTGCCGGATACCGCGCGCGCCGTGCTCGATGAAGCGTCCAAGTCCGCCGATCCGACGTTGCTCGGCGATCAAAAGCGGCTGCACGAACTCGATAACGAGCGGCGCGGCGGCTTGCCCGAATCAGTGGCTGACGAACTCGAGCGCTATTATTCGCCCGGCCGCACCTGGCAATCGTTGGCCGTCGGCATCGCGGCGCTACTCAAGCTCGGTGACGTGCTCGATGTTGGATCGGGTGACGGCGCGGCTGCGGCGTCACTCGCGCCGTATTGCCGCTCGCTCACCTGCATCGATACCAGCGCACGCATGATCGACGCCGCCAAGGAGCGGCTCGCCAAGCTTTTGCACGTGTCGGCTCGCGTCGCCGACGTGCACGCTTTGCCGTTCGCGGATGCCTCCTTCGATTCGGTGTTGATGTTTCACACGCTGACCTATGCCGAGAACCCGAAGCTTGCGCTGGCAGAATGCGCGCGGGTACTCCGCCCGGGTGGAAACTTGGTGCTCCTGTGCCTCAACGAGCACCGTCAGCACGAGGTCACCGCTCGCTATGGCGAGCGCCATCCCGGTTTTTCTCCCGAGGCCGTGCGCGCGCTCCTCACGGGCGCGGGCTTGACCGTCCATGCCGCCGAAATTGCCTGCCGCGAAGCCAAAAAGCCACATCTTGAGGTGGTGCTGGCCAGCGCGGATAAACCCGGCCTAAACCCCGCCCCCAAGAGCACGCGCCTCGAGCCGAGCTGAGCGCTTCACCCGACCGCACCCACGATGCCAAACGCACATCCCATTCAGCAGCTACTCCAAAACCGGATCGCCATCATCGACGGCGCGATGGGCACGACCATTCGCACCTACGGCATGACGGAGGCCGACATCCGCGCCGAGCGCTTCAAAGACTCGAAGAAGGATCTGCTGAACAACGGCGATCTGTTCTCGCTCACGCAGCCGAAGATGATCTGCGACATTCACCGGCGCTTTTTGGAGGCCGGCGCGGACATCATCGAGACGAATACGTTCGGCGCGACCAGCATCACGCAAAGCGAGTTCTTCGTCGATGATCCACGCGAGCACGGCGGCCGGAAAGATCCGGAATTTTACCAGAAGATCATCGAAGACAAGTTTTTGAACGATCTCGCATGGGAGATCAACGTCGAGTCCGCGCGGCAGTGCCGAGAGTGGGCCGATCGCGTGGCGAACGCGGACGGTAAGCGGCGCTTCGTGGCGGGCGCGATCGGTCCGCTCACGGTTTCGCTTTCGAACTCGCCGGACGCGGATGACGCGGGCTTTCGCGTGGTCACGTTCGATCAGGTCAAAGCCGCGTACATCCAGCAAATCCGCGCGCTGATCGCGGGCGGCTCGGACGTGCTCTTGGTCGAAACCATCTTCGACTCGCTCAACGCCAAGGCTGCCCTGGTCGCCATTCGTGAGGTCTTCGACGAAGACAAGACGGAGCTGCCGATCATGATTTCAGCCGCAGTTGGCCGCGGCGGCGAAACGATGATCTCGGCGCAGACCATCGAGGCGTATTGGAACGCGGTCAAGCACGTGAACCCGATCTCGATCGGCCTCAATTGCTCGCTCGGCCCGGATTTGATGTATCCGTTCTTGACCGAGCTCGCCGAAAAGTCGAGCACGGCCATCTCGGCCTATCCGAACGCCGGATTGCCGAATCCGTTATCGGCAACTGGTTTCGATTTGGAACCAGCCGACATGGCGCGCTACCTGGGTGAGTTCGCGGCCGGCGGCCTGATCAACATCGCCGGCGGCTGCTGTGGCAACACCCCCGAGCACATCGCCGCCATCGCCAAAGCGCTCGAGGGCAAACCTCCGCGCCCCTACGCCCCCAAATCACCACTCTCCCCCGTGCCCGTGCCCGTGCCCGTGCCCGTGCCCGCTCCCGCTCCCTCTTCTTCTCCCCCAAAGGAGCCCGAGCGCCCGCTCCGCCTCTCCGGCTCGCAGCCGTTCACCCAGCAAATTGGCGTGTACATGATGCTCGGCGAGCGCACCAACGTCGCCGGCTCGCCGAAATTCGCCAAGCTGATCAAAGACGGCAAATACGAAGAAGCCGTGAGCGTTGCCCGCCAGCAGGTCGAAAACGGCGCCAACGTGATCGACATCTGCATGGACGAGGGCATGATCGACGGCGTCGCGGCGATGACGCGCTACCTGCAGTTGCTCGCGAGCGAGCCGGAGGTGGCCAAAGTGCCGTTCATGGTCGACTCTTCGAAGTGGGAGGTGATCGAGGCCGGGCTCAAGACCTTGCAAGGCAAGGGCATCGTGAACTCGATCTCGCTCAAGGAAGGCGAAGACAAGTTCCGGCAGAATGCGCGCACGGTGATGAAGTACGGCGCGGCGGTCGTGGTCATGGCCTTCGACGAACAAGGCCAGGCTGCCACGTATGAGGACAAGATCCGCATCTGCAAGCGTGCGTACGACATCCTGGTGAATGAGCTCGGCTTTCCGCCGGAAGACATCATCTTCGATCCGAACATCCTCACCGTTGCCACGGGCATGGAGGAGCACAACAACTACGCGGTCGATTTCATCAACGCCACCCGCTGGATCAAGCAGAATTTGCCGCACGCCAAGGTGAGCGGCGGGGTGTCGAACATCTCTTTCAGCTTCCGCGGCAACAACAAAGTGCGCGAGGCCATGCACTCGGCGTTCCTGTACCACGCCATCCAAGCGGGTATGGACATGGGTATCGTCAACGCCGGCATGCTCGAGGTGTACGAAGAGATCGAGCCGGAGCTGAAAGAGCTGGTCGAAGACGTGCTGCTCAATCGCCGTCCGGACGCCACCGAACGGCTCGTGGATTTCGGCGAGAAGCTCAAGGCCGAAAGCGCAGGCCAAGTCGCCACCGAAAAGAAGGCCGAAGAGTGGCGCAACGGCACGGTCGAAGAGCGCTTGTCGCACGCGCTCGTCAAAGGCATCGACACTTACATCGACGCGGACACCGAGGAGGCGCGCGCGAAGCTCGGTCGCCCGCTGTCGGTGATCGAAGGCCCGCTGATGGACGGCATGGGCGTGGT
>Ga0068855_100001200_pt1 | contig 32192 bp, 40 predicted proteins | sample KBSCornC52_FD_66592 | JGI IMG/M metagenome (GOLD analysis project Ga0068855, IMG submission 66592) | Corn rhizosphere microbial communities from Kellogg Biological Station, Michigan, USA - KBS Corn C5-2 | ecosystem: Host-associated > Plants > Roots > Rhizosphere > Soil ...
CATCCCCTGGCTAAACGTCACTTCATCTTTCCGAGGAAACTTCCGGTTCAGGATCTGGAACGCGTATTCTAGCCGAACCCCGACCGTGTTGCGATGCAAATTGAAGCCCTGTGCGATCTCTTCCTGCGACCATCCTTCTAGCCAGGCCGTGACGAGCTGCTCATAGTGCTGGGGCAGGTAATGGTTCAATGGCCGCTGGTTGATCGAGATCCGGCTGTCCGGCGAGGGGTCTGGCGGCGCGGGCTCGTCTCTGGCCTCGACGATCGAGACCGTGAGGGGCCGACGGCGGTTGCGCTTGCGCTGCGCATCATAGGGTTGGTACATCGTCCGCTCCAGCCAGCACAGAAGGTCGTCGGCGAGTGCGGCGGAACGCGTAGCATGGTCGGAATGGAATTTCTGCAGCATTCCGAGGGCGCGAACGATTGTGTCCTGAACGAGGTCTTCGGCGTCTTGATCGGATGCGGAGCTGTAGCGAGTGCGGGCCGATTGCAGCAGGTGGGGCCGCAGGATCGGTAGGAGGTCGGCGAACTGGTCTGGCGTGAGCGTAGCGCGCGGCGTGGCGGGGGCGTGCGCTGGCTCCGGCGATTCTGGCTCGGTATCGGTCTCAGGTTCGGCGGGTGTAGTCATGGCTTCTTCCTGCGGGGTATTGCTTGTTAGTCTACCAGAATGGTCGGAAATGGATTTTTACCTCCGTATTCGAACGTAAATGTGCAAGATTTGGAAAAAGCGTCCCTATATATGTGAGGGTGAATGATTTTGATGCGGGATAGTTCAGTCAGTAGAACAGGGCGCTCATAACGCCAAGGTCGTCGGGGCAGAGCCGACTCCCGCTCTAACCGGCCCGTCTTTCGAGGCGGCCTATTGTTGTTTGCGTGCGCAACTCCTGGGTAACTGCTTCGGGTGAAGCGTTGGGCCGTCGCGGTAGAGGTGTCGCGGCGGCTCTTTTTTTTGATCTCAAAAACTTAACTTTACTTAACCTTTTCGATGACCCACAAACAGCAAGCGTTCGTGAACTTTTATCTCGGAGAGGCGCGGTTGTGTGGCAGCAGGGCCGCCCATATGGCTGGATACCGCAATCCGAAGATAATGGCCGCCCAGCTTAAGAAACAGCCTGAAATAGCCGCGCAGATCAAGGAGCGATTAGAGGCTCAGTCTCTCTCCTCCGATGAGGTGCTCCAGATCCTGAGCGACCATGCGCGGGGAACGCTGAGGCATTTCATCGGCGAGACTGTGGATGGCGACGCGTATATCGATCTGAACTCCGAGTCAGCGAAGGAAAACTTCCACCTGCTTAAGAAGGCCAAGACCACGAAGCGGAGCGGAGGGAAGGACGATAACGCGTGGGAAAAGACGGAAGTAGAGATTGAGATCCATGACCCGCAGGCGGCGGCGGTTCACGTCGGCCGGCACTACGCGATGTTCACAGACAGAACAGAGGGAAATCTGAATGTCGGTGGCGTCATTGGATTCAACGTCATCCCGCCCGCAATCAACCGACCTACTGACGATAACACCGCAGAGGGAGATTAACTTTCAGCCGCATCCTGGCCAATGGCGGGCATGGGAAAGCAAGCGGCGGTTCATCGGCGTTATTGCCGGAACGCAGAGTGGTAAGACGAGCTTCGGCCCACCATGGCTATACCGCGAGATTCAACTGTGCGGGCCTGGTGATTACCTGGTGGTTACTCCGACATTCGCGCTGCTCGAAAAGAAAGCGTTGCCTGAGTTTCGAAAGCTCTTCGGACGCTGGCTGCAGCTTGGAACGTATGTTTCGAGCCCTGTTCGAAAGTTCACGTTCAGCGAGATTGGCAGCGTACGCACGTTCGGCAGCTACGATCCGGATAAACCGACCGTGGTTTTCTTCGGATATGCGGAGGATCCTGAGAGCCTTGAGAGCGCAACGGCAAAGGCCGCGTGGCTTGACGAGGCGGGTCAGAAGAAGTTCAAGCTGGCGTCGTGGGAAGCGATCCTGCGACGCCTTTCGCTTGCGCAGGGCAGGGCGCTGATCACCACGACGCCTTATGACCTTGGCTGGCTGAAGCAGCAGATCTACGATCGATGGAAGTTGGCGAAGGCGACGGGTGAACCGTGCGACTACGACATCATCAATTTCGACAGCACGGAAAATCCGATCTTCCCGAAAGAGGAGTTTGAGCGTGCGCGGCGGGAGTTGCCGCCATGGAAGTTCGATTTGTTCTATCGCGGTATCTTCACGCGCCCAGCCGGTCAGATTTACGACAGCTTCATAGACGAGTACCAGCCGTTCGGCCACAAATGTAAGCGGTTTACGATCCCTGCGAAATGGCCGCGGATGCTCGGGCTGGACTTCGGCGGCGTTAATACGGCGGGCATGTTTTATGCTCGCGAGCTGGGCAGCGATGGACGGCCAACCGATCGGTTGTTTGCCTATCGCGAGTACAAGGCCGGAGGCAGGACGGCGAAGCAACATGCCGAGCATCTCCTTGCAGGAGAGCCGATGGTCCCGGTATGCGTCGGTGGTTCGCATTCTGAGGATCAGTGGCGAGACGAATTCCGCGCGGGCGGCTTGCCAGTCATGGAACCGCCTATCAAAGATGTGGAAGTCGGGATCAACCGGGTTTATGGCTGCCACAAGCGCGATGAGATCATTGTCTTCGATGATCTAACCGGTTACCTCGACATGAAGGTGCGCTACAGCCGAGAGCTGGATGATGCAGGCGAGCCGACCGAGAAGATCGAGGATAAAGAGACTTTTCACTTCTTGGATGCGGAGCGCTACATCATAGCCCACCTGTATGGGCCGGCAGAGGCGCCCATGCTCACTCCCTTGCAACTCATGGCAGGGATCAAGCGCGCAGCGCGGTGATGCCAGCGGGAAGAGGAACTGAAACGTGGCCGATACCCGCTCTAGCCAGATGGGGGACATCAACCGACCTGCAGGAAGTGGGCGAAGGTCTCAGCCTGGGATATGGACGCCTTTCGGAGACGGCGGAATCGGGATTATCCCGCGCCGCAATATCACATCGCCGGGCTTCATGCGCACCGGGGCGTCGCTCTCCAACTATGCTTTCAGCTCTCCGCTGCGCCTGCTGACGACGATTATCGACAGCGATGTGGACTGCTCGCTGGCGTGCGACAATATCATTACGCTGACCACCGGCGATGTGCAGATCGTTGCGCAGCCGACCGGAGACCCGAACGCGGCGCCGGATGAGAATGTCACGGCGCTGCTGCAGAGCTTTATCGAGCAGATGCCGAAGGAGTTGGGCGGGCTGGCCGGAATGCAGTCCATCGGCACGCTGATGAATGTCTGCACCGGCATGACCGCGCTCGAAGCGGTGCCAGGGGAGCCGCTCAAGGGCCTTTCCGAGATATGGCCGGTTGACAGCCTGTCGCTGATGATCGCGAGGCCGGACCGCAATGCCCGTGCGATGATCCTGCAGAAACAGCATAGCCCGGAGGCGGCGTCGAACCCGCTCTATCCAGGCTATGTGCAGATGGACGAGAGCACGTTCTTCTGGAACCCGTATCAGCCGATGGTGGATGACCCGTACGGCCGCGCGTCGTTCGGGCCGGTGATAGCGGAGATCCTCGGAAACCTGCACGTGCTGCAGGCGCTCAGAGATTGCATCGATCATACCGCCTGGCCGCGCGGCGTAATTGAGATCGATACCTCTCAGCTCTACGATATGGCGCAGAGGCTCGGGTATGGCGACAGCAAAGACAACCCGGCCGCGACGAAGTATGTGCTCGACCAATTCCAGGCGGCTGTCGCGGGCTTTAACGAGCTGAAGTCTGACGATTGGCTGTTTGTCGGCGCCAACGGCAAAGCGCAGATGATGGCGGGCGGCTCGTTCGCTGGCCTTGAGGGCATCCTGGACGAGCTGCGGAGCCGCATCGTTCGCGGGCTGAAACAACTCCCGATCATGATGGCGTACCAGGAGGGCTCGACCGAGGGTCACACGAGCGTGCAATGGCAGGTGTATGCGAGGCGGCTGGAGGCTATCCGCGCGGCGGTGCTGGCTCCGATCCTGGCGGCGTTCAATCTTCACCTGCGGCTCATGGGCCTGATGTTCACGGCCGTCGCGAAGTATCAGCCGATCCGAACGACCGACGCCCTGGTGGAAGCCAACACGCGCGCGGTGACGATCAAGAACCTCGCGACGGAATGTCTGCTTGGAGTGATCACTCCCGACCAGATGAGCATCGAGCTGTCCGGCACCGGCCTGGTAGGCGAATGCACGCGGGAGGCGCTGCTGCTGGTCGCGGCCGGCAAGGTGCAGGCTCAGCAGACACTCCCTGCCGGGAACACTCAGGAAGAGCAGAACGCGAACCAAGATCAGCAGAAGGCGGCGTAGGGGTTTGAATGGGAGTGATGGGAAGCATGGGAATTATGGGAACGAACCGAACGCCTGTTGAAAGCTCGAATATCCGCGCGATTGGCTTCGACCCGCAGAGCAACCGGCTTGAGGTCGAATTCAAAAACGGCGGCGTCTACGCTTACAAGGACGTGCCGACTACGGTGCATGAGGGCCTGATGGCGGCGGATAGCAAGGGCCGGTATCTGGCGGCGGTGATCAAGCCGAGCTATGCTTGCGAGAAGATCTCATAGGACAGATAGGACCGATAGGACTTATGGGACATATAACGCTCACTGGATTGGACCCGGAGCGCTGTGCAGCCCGGAATAGGATCGCAGCTCGCAAGGGCTTCGAAGCGGTTCCGCTCAAGTTCCTGCGTGCGCCGTCGCCGGTCGGGTCTGGCGTGACGAGCGCGGTCGGCTCGCTGCCTGCGGATGACGCGGAGGCGCTCGACCGCATCAACGCGATGCTGGACAATGGCAATGAGCCGCTGACGCTGGATGATATCTACATCCACTACGCAGAGGCCGCGAATACCAACTTCATTCCAGATCGCTATGCTTTCATGTCGCGCCGGACGCTCAAGAATATCGCGACCGATGCGGCGGCCGGCTTTGCCTTCATGAACTCGCACCGGACCGGAGGGCTCTCTTCCCCCGCAGAGCTGCCTTACGGCCGGACGTTCGCGGGCCGCTATGAGAACATGGCGGCCACGGAAAGCGAGCCTGCCGGTGAGCGCGCGATTATCGGGTTCTACATGCTCAAGGGCGTGTATCCGAATGGCGAGCAGGGGCCGTCCACGGACGCGATGAGCGCTGGCATCAAGGCCGGTACGATCTTCGATGTTTCGGTCGGGCTGTACGGCGGGCAGATGCTGTGCGATGTCTGCGGCGGCGACATGGCCGACTGGTACGGCGACTGCGACCATTATCCAGGCACCACCTATCACATGACTGACGAAGAGATTCAGGCGCAGGCTGATAAGGGCGTGCCGGGCGGATGCTGCTCCTACACGATGGACGATTGCCACTGCGGTGAGACAAGCGCGGTGTTCGATGGCGCCGTACCAGGAGCTGGCTTCCGCAAGATGCTTCACGGCGAGAAGATAGGCGTCTTGACTGGAAAGAGCCGCGCGCAGGCTCGGCTGGCGTTCGCGCCGCTGCTTTCGAAGGGAGATACGATGGATATTAACAGCATCAAGGAGACAATCCAGGAGGCTGTGACATCGGCCTTTCGAGCGGTGGGATTGGGGAATGCCTCACACAAAGGCACGAAGGCGCAAAGAAATGCCGGGAACTTCTCGGCTGGAGCTGAGGAGGATACTGAGTTGGATGATGAGACCAAGACCGCTGAGCAAGATACGGCCGAGAAGACGACCGAGGCCAAGCCGGAAGATACTGATGCTCCTGCGGAAGATCCGGTTCTGACGGCGGCGCACCAGGCTGGCATTCACACGGTGGAGCAGTTTCAGGCGCTGCAGGAGCGGGCCAAGAGTGGAGACGCGTATCTTGCCACCCAGCGCGAAGAGGCGAAGAAGCTCGCTGTCGTTGCGTTCGGCAATGACGAGGCGGCGAAAGTAGATGTCGACCAGGCCCATGCGTTTCTTGAGACGGCGCCGCTTTCCCAAGTCCAATCGCTGGCGGCCCAGTATAAGCGGCTCGCGGTGAAGCAGAAACTTCAGACCGAGGATGGCAAGCCGATGGAGCGCAAGTCCCAGCCGGCCGACCTGCCGGAGTTCGCCAACGATGTCGCGCAGCCGAAGCCGGACGCGCCAGGCGTGGTGCTGAAGCCAGCATCCGCGGTGTATGCCGAGCGCAAGAAGGTAATGCAGGGCAAGTAACTCGCAAGTAGCAATTTCGATCACCGGGGCCGAAGGGCTCCACGTTGCACCGACCGACCTCCGGGCCGGTTTTTTCTTTGGAGGGGAACATGGCTCTGAACAAGTCGGAAATCAAATACAGCGGCGAATACCTCGCGTCTCAGGCGAACGGTGAGATGAGCCGGGAGGTCGTGACGCTGCTCAGCAATGCGACGGTCTATCAGCCGGGCGACGTGCTGGCGCGAATCGCCGCGACTGGCAAATACACTTACGTTAATACCGCCGCGAACGATGGTTCAGAGACTGCGGTCGCCATCAACTACGCCAGGCAGGATGCGACCTCGGCGGATGTTTCCAATGCTCCGGTGACGGCACGTGATGCGGAAGTCAACCAGGCCGAGCTTAACTTCGGCACCTCGGATGGGCCGACGATCGCAAACATCGTCTCGGACCTCGCAAGCAGGAATATCATCTGCCGCACAGGGGTGTAGGTCTTCGGCAGTGAGCATTTAGCATTGGTTTGTGACGAATAGGACAGTTCGGGGCGCTCGATTGCCGGGCGTCCATTTTTTACGCCGGGTCATTGTGCCAGGCGGGGAGTGAAACATGCCATCACTGGATGTATTTGCGGCAGACGCCTTCACAATGACATCACTCGTCGCGAAGGTCGACCAAATCCCGTTCGTGCCAGGCGCGGCGGGCAAACTGGGCATCTTCGATGAGGAAGGCACTTATACGACCACGCTCGAGGTCGAGGAGCGGGCCGGAGGGCTCTATCTGATCCCGAACACGCAGCGCGGGGCGCCCGCGGTGCAGAATACGCGCGACAAGCGCAAGCTGCGCCTATTCAAGCACTTCCATTTCCCGGTTCGCGACTATATCACGGCGGACGAGATCCAGAACAAACGCGCGTTCGGCTCCGAGACCGATCTGCAAATGGCCGAGATGGAAGTCCAGCAGCGGATGATGAAGATGACCAAGTCTCTCGATGCAACCGTGGAATACGGCCGCATCGGTGCGCTGCAGGGCGTCATTCTAGACAGCGACGGCGCGACCACGCTGTATAACCTGTTTACCGAGTTCGGAGTCACGCAGACGACGGTTGACTTCCTGCTTGGAACCTCGACTACTAACGTCATTGGGAAGTGCGAGACGGTTCGCGCGGCCATTCAGGATGTGCTCGGTGCGGACGGTTCCGAGGACATCCAAGTGACGGCGTTTGTCGGGAAGACCTTCTTCGATGAGCTGATCACGCATCCCAACGTCGTGCGCGCCTATCAGTATTACCAGACATTGAGCCAGGCTCAGAATCCACTGCAGCAGGATATCCGCTACACCGGATTCAAGTTCGGCGGCATTCTGTTCAAGGTTTACCGCGGCTCGGTCTCGGGTATCCCGTTCATCCCAGCCGCGCAGGGAACCGCGTTTCCGGTCGGCGTGCCGGACATCTACGCGACCTATTTCGCGCCCGGCGACTACATGGAGACCGCGAACACGCTTGGACGGCCGCGCTACGCCAAGATGGCGCCCGATCCGTCCGGCTTCAACAAGTTTTGGGCGATTGAGATGCAGAGCTCACCGATCTCGCTCTGCTTGCGGCCAGGCGTGCTGGTTGCCTTGACCACCTCCAACTAGGGATTTCTCCAGTCATAGAGGTTTTCACAGATTAGGAGATACCCATGGCAAAGACACAGATCACGCAAGAGCAGTACGACGCGTGGGCAGACGATATCCGCGCGGGTAAGGCAGTCCATGCGAAGGGTCGGCGTGCCGTCACATTCGAGCAGTTGGACTTTCTGGTAGACGCGGAGGAGCCGGACCCGGACCGTGAGATCAACCTGCCGGTGCCAGATCCAGGAATGCCGGATATCCTCGGGCTTTACGACCGGCAGGAAGTGGACAGGCTGCAGGCTGAGAATGATGGCCTGCGCGAAGAGAACACCCGGCTGACGGATGAGAACACCGCGCTCAAGGCCGACCTCGCCACGGCTACAGAGCCGACCGCGAAAGCGGAGCGCGTCAGCATGAAGAAAGAGAATGCGGAGCTAGCGGCCAGGGTCGCGGAGTTCGGCAAGGCGCTCACCGAGCATGCCGCACGCGTCTCGGAGCTTGAGACCGAGAACAAGCGGCTGGCCGATGAGAACGCTGCTCTGAAGGCTGCAGCGGCGAAGGCGCCTGAACCGATAGCAGAGCCGGAGGTGGACGAACCGGCGAAAGAAGTCCCGGAGGCGGAAGCGCCTTCTGATACGACTGCGGACAAGGCGGCCTCGTAGGAGAGCCGCCTTTCTCTTTGTCACCGTGGGAGTTCACTGCGAGGGCAGTGTAGGAGATCATGATGAGCATTGTCAATGCAAAGGTCGGCATCCGGAAGGCCGGGGCTGAGTTCGTGGTACGATCCGGTGGCACGCTGCGCGTTCTGGCGGGCGGAACGGTCACTTTTGATAACGGTTTCTCGCTTTCGACCACGCCTGCCACGCTCACCGGAACTGCCGGTTCGGGCGGGGCTGGTGGCGCGGCCTCGCTTGCCGGAGGCGTGGGAGACACCAACTTCGCGGGAGGTGCAAGCACTGTCGCGGGAGGCGCGGGCGCCGGCACCGGAAACGGTGGGGCGGCTAACCTCACAGGAGGCGCGTCCGGGGCGGGAGCGACCGGCGCAGGCGGGGCGGCGGCCGTCGCTGGAGGTGCAGCAGCTTCAACCAATGGAGCGGGCGGCGCGGCCTCTGTAACCGGAGGCGCTGGAATCGGGACCGGTAACGGAGGCGCGGCCTCGCTGGTTGGAGGGCTCGCAGGCGCTACCGGCGCTGGTGGAGCGATCGCGATTACCGGTGGGGCTGGTGGCGCGACTTCAGGCTCGGGCGGCGCCGTAGCGATCGCAGCAGGCGCCGGAACCAATGGAAATGCCGCGGGCGGTGTCACGACCGTAAAGGGAGGCGCTGGCCAGGGCACCGGCGCGGGCGGCGCGGTGTCGATGACCGGAGGGGCATCCGGCGCGGGCGCAACTGGCGCTGGCGGTGCGGCCTCGGTCATCGGAGGGGCGGCGGCTTCGACGAATGACGCTGGCGGCGCTGTGGCACTCACCGGAGGCGCCGGAGCTGGTACCGGCGCTGGTGGAGCAATCACGCTGACTTCGGGCGCTGGGGGCGCGACGGGTGTTGCTGGTGCGATTTCGATCGTTCCGGGCGCGTCCGGCTCTGGCGCTGGACCTTCGGTGACCATCACAGGAGGCGCGGGAGCCGGTGGAACCAACGCGGGCGGGCATGTCAACCTGGTGCCGGGCGCGGCGGTCTCGACCGGAGTGCCTGGAGAAGTCCAGGTCAACGGCGACGGAAACCTGATCCTGATCTCCGAGGCGCTGACTGCGACCGACGCGACCCGCACGGTGTTTGTCGCAACGCGGGCCTGCCGGTTCAAGAGTGTTAAGGCAGTCTTCTCGACGGCAAGCTCGTCTGGAACCCTGCAGATCGAGAAGTGCACTGGTACCACGGCCCCAGGATCCGGAACGAACCTGCTGACCGGTACGATGTCGCTCTCCGGAACAGTCAATACGGTCGTTTCCGGTACACTGATAGCCACGGTTGCTTCGCTGACGCTAGCGGCCGGTGACCGGCTCTCGCTTGTGATTGCCGGTACGATGACCTCGCTGGCAGGCTGCCGCGTGACGATCGGTATCCAGCCGGTCTAAGCACTTTATCCGCAGATTACGCAGATTGATACAGATGAATACGGGTCTCACGCAAAAGCCGCAAAAGCGCAAAGAAATGCATAAAAGGCAAGTTGGAGAATTTCCCTTTTGCGCTTTTGCGTGCTTTGCGCGAGGTAATCCCTGATCTGCGTAATCTGCGGATAGCATCCTAGCATTCTAATCGGAGGAGATGGATGGATATTCTTGAGGTTTTGAGGGAGAAGCGGGCGCAGCAGATGGCGATTCGCGAGAATGCGCAGATCGCTTACTGTACTGCCGATGGCCGCATCAAAGAGATCGACGACATGATGGCCATGATTACGCCGAAGGTCGAGTTTGTGATCACTGCGGACGGCGAGGAGCCGCAGGGCAACCAGCAGTACGATCTGGCGGCGCTGAACGGCTCGAAAGAGTGATCAGGGTTTGCGTTTCGGCTGAGTAAGCACGGCCGCGAAGATGATCGCTACCAACAGGAAGCCCTCTGCAATACGCAGGGGGCTTTTCCATGCCGGGAACCATAGTTCGAGATAGCCGAGCCCGACGACGGCCGCGATGAGCGCGATGATTGGAATGTACTTTCCGGGGTTCGTAGCCATAGGTGAGATTGTACCAGTTTTAGCCAGGAGAGATCTATTTTGCCAATCGACATCGCGGCGCTCAAAACTGAATTGCAATTGCCAGCCTATGCGCAAGCATTAGCGAACGGAGACGTGGGAACGCTCGCAGAGATGCTTAACGCCGTCTCAGACGCGATAGTGATCCCGCGTGGGGACATCGGGCGGCAGAAGTCGATCGAGATACTCGCGCCTGTCATCATCACGCTGCTCCAGCAGACGGCCAACCCTGACCCGGTGATCTCGGGCAACGCAAAGTTCTGGCTCGGAGCCTATGACCGGCTGATCGCGCCAATCGAGATCGTGCACACGTCAGCGCTCCTCGTAATCGGCATGATGGACAACCTGCGCGATCAGGGGTTCATGACCCAGGCGCAGCACGACGAGTTTTTAACGCGAACCGGCAGTCGCTGCGAGCAGATGTTCGGCGCTGGCGAGACCGTAAACATGGCTGATGTGATCGAGTCGCTACGACCATGAATGACGGAAAATGGCATACCCTAGCGATCGTTGCAGACGGCAAAAAGCGTTCGGTGTACATAGACGGCGTTAAGCAGTCCCGACAACGTAAAGCAAGGCTAAAATGAGCATACAAGACGATTTCAGCCTAATTAAGGGCACGGACATTGTATGGAAGTCGAGCGGCGGCGATCACGTTATTACGTGTACATCCCTGGCTGCTGGTTCGTCGCGGCTTGGAGACAAGTCGGTAACGCTGTTGGTAGCTCCTCCGGGACTGACAACTGCCATCCTGCCCGACTACCTGGAGTTCAAGCTGCTGTGCCAATTCACTTCTGCTCCAACGGCGGGCGGTGAGGTCGGTCTCTATCTCGCCTGGTCCGATAGCGCGACGGCGGGAACGAATAACCCGGCTGGAACGCTCGGGGCGGATGCGGCAGGTCCCAATGTGGACACGTTCGGGCAACTCATGTTTGTGGGCTCACTGATCGCATCGAACAACCTGGGAACTGGCGTGCAGGGGCCGGTGTCGCTGTGGGCTGTGCCGAAAGACTACTACTTCGCGCCGCTGATCTACAACAATGCGAGCGTGGCTTTCGACGCGACGGCGCTCCATACCGTTCTGACTTGCACGCCTTGGTATAGGGTGAGGTCCACGTAATTGACGCGAGTAATCCCGCTATGTAACGGGTTTGTGGACCCCGCCTGCCCGATCAATTGGGACCATCCGCTGAATTACGGGCTTGTTGCGGACTGGACGGTTACCCCCAATCCGGGATGGCGTGGCGGCTTGGCACTTCGGGATTTAGTAAGAGGTGGCAAGAACCCAAACGACGGAACTCGCACAAATGGGCCAACATGGATCAGCGGCGGACGACCGGGTGGATTTGGGGCGTTGCGGGGTAATGGGACGAATACGCGTGTCGTGATAGGCACGGCAACCGCTTTACAGTTAACATCGGCGTTCAGTGTATCGGGATGGCTTCGCACAACAAACACCGGAACGAAAGTGCTGGTGGGTTTCTATAATCCGGCAGCCGGAAGCGGTTTTGGGCTAGCTATTGGTGTCAATGCCGCAGGGAAGCCCGACTTTTATGACGGAGTTGGCTGGAGAGGATGCTCCAGCACTATCAATAGCGGCACATGGAGGCACCTGGCGGCCGTGTATACAGGCGCAGCGGTCAGTTTTTACATCGATGCGGCTTTGGTCAACAGTCCTGCGGCCAGCACGGTCACAGCGTACAGCGGTTCAAAATCACTACTAGCGAATGCAGACGGTTCAAACTTCTTTTGGGCCGACGATGCGGATGCGATCGCGTTTCACAACCGCGCCCTGACCGCACAAGATGTCCAGGCGTTCTACCTCGAAACTAAGGCTGGCAACCCGACCCGCTGGAACTGGGCCGATACGGGGCGGCGCGTGTGGGCGGTGAGCGCGGCACCCGTCATTATTCAGCCTTATGAGTTTGTGCAAAGTTTACCAGTAGATACAATTGTGCGCTATCCGTATTAGGAGGCATTCGACATGGGACGAGTTTATAAAGCGCCTTGGAACGCGACGAATACGCAGAGCACTACGGTGCCGATTATGACACTGACAGGCTCGGCGGCGATTCGCGTGGCGCTGAAAGAGTACACGATCGGGTCGGATGCCACGCCTGCGAATATGGCCGCGACTTACCTCATTCGGCGACACTCCACGGCGCCCGCTGGCGGTACCGCGATTACGCCGAAGCCCAAGGACAGCGCAGATCCGGCCTGCGTCGCGACTGCGATGATGGGGCCATCGATCGGAGCGCCGACGCTGGGCGATACGCTGGACCAGCTCCCACTCAACCAGAACAGCTCGTTCCGGTGGGTCGCGGATGATGGACGCGGGTTCGTCGTGCCAGCGACGGCCAATAACGGACTGTCGCTGCTTCCGATCGTCGTCAATGGTTCGGCGGTGAATGTCGTGGGCATGTGGAGTTTTGAGGAGTGATGCCGCATCCGCCCGTATTTTGCTAACTATTCGGCGCTCGTGACGGCGCTGAGTGACCAAGGGAGAGCGAATGGAAAGAGTAACGCGCATCATCATGGCGAAGGATCATCGGAGCGAGGAGAGCCCTGGCACGGATGAGTTCCACATCAGCCTGTGGTTTGACGACGTGAAAGAGGACGGCGAGGTGGTCTCAAAGCACCGGCGTAAGGATATGCCAGCGGAATCTACGCTTGCCGACATCCTGGCCGAGATCCCGAACTACGAGAGCTGGGCTGAGTAGGTGGCGATTGAGATCATCGTAGCGACGCGGTACACGGATCCTTATGCGGGCGCGAAGTTCGAGCGTAAAGCGCATGGGATGATCATTCGGGACGGCAAGGAGATCGCTTCGACTCTACAGTGCCCGCATTGCAACGCGCATTTCGTTTCGATGGCTGGCAGTGGCATAAAGCGTTCGTGGTGCCCGAACTGCAACGCGGTGACCTGCGGAAAGAAAGAGTGCGTAGAGCGGTGCGAGCCCTGGGAGCGGCGCATGGAAGCCATCGAGCGTAAGGCCACGCAGGCACTAAGGGGGCTGTAGTCGATGAAGATCAAGCCACATCACCGGCGCGACTTCTCGTTCTATCTGCAATTCGCTCGACGCAACAAAGTATTTGACCCGGAACCGCGTCCGGTCCAATTGCTTTCAAAAGGCGACGCGAACGCCTTGCAATGCTTTGTGCAGCACGAGTCTCAGAAGGACAAGCCTAAGACCTGCCGACAGCCCAGGGTCTTCGAAGAGGTTCAGCGCGGCAAGAGGCTCGTGAATTTCCACATCAAGCAGTGGGCGCGAGACTGGCCGGAGGCACTCGGCGGAACATTCGGGTTGGAGCAGGTGAAGGATGAATTCTTAGCCGAAGGGCTATATGTACCCGATTGGGTTTGGCAAGCGGTCTGCAACCAGGGGCGTAGAGGAATGCGCGAGCGGTGGCGGGAGATGAGGGGACTGTAGTTCGTGACGAATGCCTCCTGGAATGGATTTGGCTCCGCCAATTTCGTCAACAGCGCGCAAATTGCGGGCGGGACCGGCGGTCGCACGTTCATCGACGGTATCGTGACCGACCGGAGTCTGCAAGCTGGAAGTCTACTTGGATGCAGCTACATGTGCCACGTCAGTGGCGCGAGCGGTTTCAAATTCAAAGTATTTCGGCCTAATGGCAGCAATTGGGACTTTGTTGGTGAAAGCGAGAAGTTCACTCCTATCGCTGGGGACACGGTACAGAGCCGAACCTTCGCAAATCCGATTACGGGCGTCCGAATAGGCGATGTTTTCGGAATGTGGATCGACATCGACGCGGGCGGCGCTGGGCCCGCGTTAGATTGCTCCGCGGTGGTGGCCAGCGCAGCCATCCACTGGATTGCCGGAGATGAGACCGGCACAAACGTCACTTTCCCAAGCGCCAACGATATCAGTAACTTTGCGTTGAACATCGAGGCATTCGGTGCGCAGCCCACAGCAGGGACCACCGGCGACTCGATCGAGGTTGGGCACGGAGGCACGTTTACTTCGTTCCTCGACGGCACCGGACCTTCTACAGGCGCCGACGGCGCGCCGCTGTGTGAACTCGGCTACAACATGAAGTCGCTCATTGGCGGCAACTGGAACTACCAGGACTTCGCCAAGGGCAGTCAGACGTTCGCCTGGGTGCTATCGAGTGGCGTCCCGGCAATCATGACAGCCTCCGGCACTCATTGTTCAGTTGCGTGCGGGGCGACCGAGCTATGGGTCCATTGTGGGATAAACGACATCTTTACCGGGCGCACCAATGCCGCTATGCTTGCGGATCTCGATAGCATCCGGGCCTTGTGGGGCACGGCTAATTTCATGGGGATCGACGAAGTCCTTCCGGACACGAACTTCACGGATCTTCAGGCGGCGGCCATTCGAAGCTGGAATACTGCGCTCGCTGGATGGGGGGCAGGCAAAGGGAACGTCAGGATCGTTTCGTGCTGGGACGCATTCGGCCAGACGCGCGTCTCGACCGGTCAAAAAGATGACCTGAAGAGCATTTATAACAGTGGCGACGGAGTACATATCAATGCGACGGGCGCGGCGGCGCTGGCGGGTCTGCGGAAGGCAGTCAGAGACAATTACTTTGGGCTAACCCCCTCCCTTATCGCCGTCCCGTCTTCACAAGGCGTTCGGATGGCTTCGGACGCGCCTAAGATGGTAGCTTACTGATGGCGAACCTTATCTGGCAGTATCAGGCGTTCGCGGTCCCGGCGGCGATCATCGCGTCCACTGCGATCATTCAGCCGCCGGCCGTGTCCGAGCCGCCCATGCCGAAGGCGGCTGTTCGGCAGCTCACCGAGGCCATTATCCCGGCTGGGATCGTTCCGACGATCATTCAGCCGCCGGCCGTTACCGAGCACCTTTTTGTTCGGCCCCAGTTCAGGCAACTCACCGAGACCATTACGCCGGCCGGGATTGTGCAGACCATTCTGCCGCCCGCTGTCTCGGAGCCGCCCGCGCTCAGGCTGACGTTCCGCTCGCTCACCGAGCTGATCAAGCCCGCCGCGCTGATCTCGACGCCAGCGACGGTGATACAGCCGCCAACGGTCAGTGAGCACATCTTTGTACGGCCGCAGTTCAGGCAGCTTACAGGCTCGATCGATCCGGCTCCGATCATTCCGACGATCCTTGGCGGCGGCTCGATCTCAGACACCGTTCTGCCGCAGCTGAGGACGATCCAATATCAGGCGTACGCGAGACCTGCGAGCATCATCGCTACGGCTCTCATCCAGCCGCCGCAGGTGTTCTGGCCCGACGTTGCCCGGGCCAGGATCGTTCAGCCCGACTATTCGATCCATGCGGCGCTGATCCCGGCCGTGATCCTGCCGCCAAGCGTTACGAGTTGGCAGCCGCCCTTCCAGAAGCCGGTCCAGCCTGACTACTCGGTGACGGCGAGAATCGTTGTCGTTGCGCCGTTCATTCAGCCGCCTGAGATATCAGCGTTCATCGCGCCGCCGAAGCTGCTTCCGAAGGTGCGAAGCGAGATCATCATTCCGGCGCAGATCGTGCTGACACAGCCGCAGTCGCCGACCTTCGGAAGGCTCTCAGGGCGTGGCGATGGCGTGCGGAAGTCTGGCCATGGGGACCGTGTGCGGAAGTCCGGAGGGATGTAGTGGCAGACGGCAGCGCAGATCCAATGCGGCGAAAGGAGCGACGGCGTATCATTGCGACGCTCTCTCCGGAACAGCCCGGCCCGGACGGCCTTCCGGTGACGCTGACCATCGCGGCCGTGACCCTGACGATTAAGACCCGGCCCGCGGTTGGGGTTGGAACGGTGGTCGGCAGTGCGGATATTCCAGCGGATGGCTTCACGAGTGGGGCCAGCATCGAGCCTGAGGCCTGGTACCGCGTGCAGCCTACCGATCTGCCGCTGCCGGTCGGGAAGTACTCCGCGACCTTCGTGATCGACTGCACCAACGGGGATCGGTATGAGCCGGTGGTGGATTTCGAAGTGATCGCGGATGATGACAGCCCGTAGGGATTGTCTCGCGCAAAAGCCGCAAAAACGCAAAGAAATGCATAGAAGGGAAGTTGGCGAATTGGCGAATTTCCCTTTTGCGCTTTTGCGTGCTTTGCGCGAGGCAATCCCTGATCTGCGTTCATCTGCGTAATCTGCGAATGAAGTTCTGGAGAAGAGCGTTGCCATATTCGGATGCGGCGAACTGGGTGCGGGATCTGCTGGGTAAGGATCGAACCGAGATCTCGGATGAGCGGCTTGTGAAGTGGTTTGACAGCGCTGTGACCAAGATCGCGGCGGCCTGGACTTCGCTTCCTGCTTACAGCGACCTGGCGGCTTCAGATGTGCCGCTGGTGGATGAGGCGCTCGGCTTCTTCGTCGCGGCTGTGATGCGGCCATTCCTGACCAAGGAAGAGGCGGTCACCGATCTGATCCGGTACCACACGCTCAACACGCATACGCAGTTCGCCAATCCGACACCTGAAAAGAAGACGATCACGGAGCGCTGGATCGATCACGCTTACGAAGTGATGAGCCGCGTCAGCGCGATTGCGAGCGATCTTTCGGATTTGCGGGCGGTGTCGCTCTTCCAGGCGAGCGGTCCCAGGCGGGCTCAGGAGGCGCGCGGCGTGAACTCGCACGCGCTGGTGAACCCGCTGTGGACGGTTCTGGTAGACGAATGGGCGTACGAGCGAGATCACCCAAGTATGTTTTGGTACACAGGATTTCTTCCGAATTGATTGCGACGAATGGGACTGTAATCGACTTCGATCAATTTATGAACGAAGCCTTGACATTCCAATTCCTACAGAGCTAACTGCAGGCGGACATCTTTAGGCGAGATTACATTCGCCCGTGCTTCGATGTTAATAGCCGCATTAATATCGGCATTAACTTCGAAGCCGCACTTCTGACATACAAACTTTGACTGGCTCCGTCGGTTACCTTTATCGCAGTGCCCGCAGGAGGAGCATGTGCGAGACGTGTTTCGGGGATCGACCAAAACTACTGGCAATCCAACGTCTTGGGCTTTGTAAGTAATACACCGACGAAGGTGAGCGAAAGCCCAGCAATTCAATGCCCAGCGTGCTTCACGGGCCCAACTGTGATCTCGCTCCAATATCCCGTCCAGGGATTCTAGTGCGATTGCCTTCCCCGTGGTCAATGCTCGTGCAACTAACAGCTTAGATACGCAATGGTTTACGTGGTGGCAAAAGCGAGTTACCTTGTGGCGAATGGCTCTCAGTCGCCGCATAGCACTTTTCTTGCCGTGAGATTCGAGCGTTTTACGCAATTGACGATATCTCCGGCGACAGGACTTCACGCGTTCGCCGGAATACTGATTTCCTAGACTGTCCGTGGCTATTTCCGCGATACCAAGATCAACGCCCAGAGTGCCTTTAGTCTGAATTGGCGGCGGGTCGGCTTTTCGGATGGAGAGGGCCAAAGTGAATTGCCCTCCGTCATAAAGCAACTCAACCTGACCGATATCGGGCTTAGATGCGAGATGTCGCCGTTGGTATGATCCGCAATCTAACCGGATGGTATGGCGGCTATCAAGCAAACGCATCGAGACGGAAGTAACGCCCTGAAGTCGCAATATTCTGGAATCAAAGTACGTCGCTGAGTAAGGCCCGAAAACATGTCGGGTTGATTTATCCGAGGAGTACGATGCGCAAACCTTGCTGATAGCGAGAATAGCAAACTCGGAAGCCAGGGAGAATTTCTCGCGGGCCTCATAATAGCAGAGAGTGTGCAAAGGAATTCTCTTATATGCCTTTCGCTGGAAAGCAATTCCGCTCATCCAGTCACACGCAGCGTTGAACTGCTGCATGGTCTCCAAGAGAAGCGGGATTTGTTCTTCCGTAGGTAACATTTTGATCTTGAGAACTCTCACTAACATAGCAATATTATACCCTATTGCCGCTCGTTTTTGGAGCATCTCGTGAGCCGTCTTTCGCAGCAGATGCAGAGGATCTCGGATAAGTTCCGAAAGCGGGAGGGCACTCCGGTCGTTTTCAAGGGCGCGACTTACTACGTCACGACCGAGGAGGTCAGCGGCGCGAAGGCAGGTGAGCAGGGCGTTCCAAGGGCTGGATTGGGCGCCAACATTGCGGCGACCTCTCCCAGAGTGTTTGTTTTCAGCGCGACGGCGTTCAAGCCGTACACGGCGGTGGACCCGCCTGTGAATGGCGACATCATCGTGTTCCACAGCTGGGATTACTACGTGACGCATCCTGATGTTGAGGATACTAGCACCGACACGACATCGATATTGATCTACGCACTGCGGCAGATAGGCCCGCTCACCTAGGAGGCCCGACATGCCACTCACGGTGTTTCCTGGCACAAGTCTGGGCTCGACTGGCAGCTCGCCGTCCGATACGGCGGTTGCGATCGCCGCCGCGACGCTGGTCGATACCTGCTCGATCGTGGAAAACCTGGGCGTCACGAATGTCGTTTCGGACGGCATGGGCGGCTTCGTCGACGACTGGCAGCCGGTGAGAGATTACCCGTGCCTGATCGTGCCAAGATTGCCCGGTACCGAGATCGTGGAGGGCGCGAAGGTGACTGCGATCGGGATCTACCTGATCTATCTGCCGATCGATGCGATTCTGACGCCGTCGAACCGGATCTTGAGTGACGGTATCTATTACGAGGTTCAGGACCGAAATTCGAAGCTCTCGACCTCGGTGCTGCTGGGCGTGATGGCGAGACGGATTGAGTAGGGGTTAGGGATTAGGGGTTAGGGGTTAGGGATTAGGGATTAGGGGACTGCCGCTGGGCGGTCCTTTTTCTTTGGCGCGAAGGAAGGATCGATCACATGTCAGTCACGGTTACCTATGTCTCAACATTGACGGCTGCTGAGGTGTTGACCACGAATGTACCGGATGCAGCGGCGCCGACCGTGACGCATAACGGTTTCAACAGCTCGGCCACGCTGAACGCTGCCAGTACGCCGCCGGTCTCTAAGATGGCCAGCTTTCAGAAGGCCCTCTCCGGAGGCGCTGCGACGATCGATCTGACGGCGCTGGTCGGGACGAACGGCGCTGCGGTGGATTTCACCGGCCTGAAAGCGGCGGCGGTGAAGTTTCAGAACCCGGCCACGAATGCGAACGCGATCACAGTGAAGGCGGGCGCTTCGAACGCCTACCTGCTGCACGGCGCATCGTGGTCGATCATCCTGCAGCCTGGCGAGGAGTATCTGTGGAAGGCGGGCGTGGTGAATGCGGCTCCGACCGTGGGCGCCTCGCTGAAGAACATCGACCTGGCCGGCACCGGCACGCAGGCCCTGAATTGTGAGCTGATTGCGGGGTAAGGGCTATGGCTGGCGGGCAGATCGTCGGATACTTCAACAATTTCGGCGATATCACTAAGCTGATGACGCCGAGGATCGATGAAGCCATCCACGTGACGGCCAACGAGGTCGTTACGGAAGCTCAGGCTCACGCGCCTGTTGACACCGGGGCGCTTCGGGAAAGCATCCATGCGGTTACGGACCGGGAAAACGGCTACCCGCAGGCTGCGGCTCAGGCTGTGACACTTCGACACTCTGGAAACAGGCCAAATTCGGAGGCGAAGACCTTTCCGTACGTTGGTCCAGAGCATGACCATGAGGCCATTGTCGCTGCCTGTGTCGAGCACGGTATGGTCAACGAGTTCGGGGGCGGTAATCTTCCGGCAAGGCCGTTCTTTGTGCCAGCGGTGGAGCATGCCGCGCCGGAATTCTTCAACAGGATCGGTAAAGCGCTGGAATGACAGGATCAAGCGGGTCGATAGCGTGGGCATGGTCCTTACTTACCGCCGATCCGATCGTTGCGGCCCTGGTATTGGAGTTTCTGCCGGAAAGCAAAAGCCGGATCGGAGTCTATGAGAATGGCTTCGTTCCGCAGGACGCGAAAGCGGATTACATCGTGCTGCAGCAGCAAAGCTATCGCGAGGTCGGCTCCTCGATCACTGGCGAGCGCGGCGCGGCGAACATGCTTCTAACTGTCAAAGCCGTGACGCGAGCTGCCGGGTATGGCCGGGCCGAAGCGATCATGAAGGCGGTGGATAATGTGCTGCAGCGCGCGTCCGGAGCGATCAACGGCGTGACCGTGAGATCCTGCATCGCGGATGGAGAGATTCGATACCCGGAAGTCAAGTCAGACGGCGTGACGATCGCTCATTTCGGGATTATGTACCGCCTGTTTGTGTCTGAAACCGGTTGATGATTGACCGCGGATAACTGATTTGTCAGGGGTTGCCTACGGGCAGTCCTTTTTCTTTGCGAGGGAGTTAAGGACATGCCAGATCGTGTAGCAGCGGACAATGTCACGGTTTTCAGCGTCGGCGGCGGCGACTTGCTCGCTCACCTTGAGGGCGTGACCTTCAAGACCGACGTCAAGCACGAAGAGGCAAAGGGCCTCGCAGACAGCTGGCGGTACCCGTGGGGACAGGATCAGGGATGGGACCTGGAATGCGACCTGTTCGCCGGCCAGAACTCAACCCTGATGGACTACGTGGGACAATCCCTGCCGATGGTCTGGTCGGTCGGCGGAACGACGTATTCCGGCACGGCCCTTGTCACCATGGGCCACCACGACGCGAAGAACTCGAGCCTGACCAAGCAGAAACTCTCACTCCTGGGCCAGGGCCAATACACTAGATCTTAGGGGGAATGAATGCCGTTCAGCGCAGATGAGCTTATAGATCGATTCGAAGAGACCGAGTCGACCTTTCGTATACCGACTTCGGATGATCCCGAGCAGGATCTAATCTGCAAGGTCATCTCAGACGTCCGCGAGATGACGCAGGTCCGATTGAAGGCGCAAAGCCTGCTGAAGTCCTGGAATGCCAAGACGGTTCTTCCGGAGTGGCTTCCGTATGGGCCGATCACGCAGGATGTCGCTTCCATCGTCGCGACACTGACCCTTGTCGTATTGGAGCCGAAGTTCACCGACCTTCAGGCGCTGAAGCTCTGCAAGAAGGCGGGGCCAGCGGCGGCGCAATTTTACGCTGACATCCTGCGACACACGGGGCGAAACATGCCGCAGCGTGAGATGGACGCTATGGAAGCGGAAAAAAACGGCTTAAGTCCGATTGGCTCTACCGAATCTACCTCTCAATCGGACACGAATATCTCCGAAAGCATCCCGACGACTTCAGCGATACCGACTGGGAGCGAGCCCGAGAGTACGTAGGGCTGCGGATGCTCGAACACGAGGAAGCAGATGAGGGCTAGAGCCGCCACTGGTTGCCGCAGTCGGCACATTCGCGGTAGCTGCCGATAAGCCTTCGATTCGGCAGAAACGATGCGACGATTCCAAGGATCACTCCGGCAGCGATCATTAGCCATCCGATCCCGAAAAGCAGCATTGGAATTCCAACTATGAACAGGATGATTGAGGCGGCGCCCATCTTCCATCCCGTGTTATGCTTCTCTTCTTCGTTACGGACGCGGACCGCGCGGCTCTGGCAGTGCGGGCAGATCCCGTGCATGGCGGGCGGAAGTGGCTGCATGGCGTCTCCTTTCGCACGGTAATTCTTCGCTCAGGTTCCAAATCCTTCTGGGGCACAGTATGGCACAGACAGCGGCCGAATTGATTGCACGGATCGCCGTGCAGGGCATGAACCAATACGCCTCCGATATCAGCCGCGCGCAGAGTATGTTCGATGCGCTCGGCAACACCGTGCGCAACGTCTTTCGCGACATGGAGATGGCCAGCGTCGCCGGCATCGGCGCCTTTACGGCGTTCACGACTGCCGCGGTTGCGGAAGCCACCAAGGTCGAGCGGTTGACGCTCTCTTTCGCGGCGCTCGGTCACTCCATGGCTTTCGGGCGGGCAGAGCTCACCTTCCTGCGGGAATACGCGACGCACTCGATCAACACTTTCGACAACCTGACCGCTGCTGCGCTGCGTTTGCAGACGGCAGGGCTGAACCCGAACCGCTTCATCCGGATGCTGGACGTCATGGGCGGCATTATGGGGCCAGGCGCGCAGGGTCTCAATCAGATTGCGGACGCATTCGCTCGGATCAGCTCCGGCTCGAACATGGGTATGGCAATGCGCTCCTTGACCAGGGTCGGTATTGGATACAACGATCTCAGGCAAGAAGGGGTCAATGTTTCAGGACGCAACCAGATCAAGGCGACGCCCGAAGAGGTACTGAGCGCCCTGGAGCGCATCTTCCAGCGCAAATTCGGCGAGATGGGCGATTACCTGCAGTCCAGTATGACGACGCGATTCGCCAACCTTCAGGATGCCTGGCTGCGGCTGCTCGATAGCTTCGGAAAGGCGTGGTTTCCGTTAATCACAAATATTCTCGACGCGCTCACTCCGTTTATCAACTTCCTTTCAGCTAGCGGCGAGATTGAGAAGATCAGTGCCGCCTTTGCAAACCTCTTCGGCGGCATGAAGGATGGAGGGTGGATCAGGATATTGATGTTCGGCGTCGCCATTCTCGAGGATTTGCCCAACATCATCCAGACGACCTGGGATTACGTGAAAGGCTTTATGACGGGATTCGGCAATTTGCTGATTGGATTCATCGACCTGATCGTTGAGGGAATCGGGCGCATGGTGACCCTCCTGCATGATCTGTCGCCGTTTATTGAAGGGCTCGGCAACGTAGCGCGAGGCATTGCAGCGGCCACCGGGCACGGCGGCGGGCGCGAAGTGTTTGCGAATGGCCTTCCCGGAATCGGCGGATTCGGCGGTTCGTCCGGGTCAAGATTCGCCGGTGCTGTTGCGGAAGCCGGGAATCGGGAATTCGCGGCTGCAGGTCCAGGCGGCGCGCGGACTGCGATCGAAGTCGTGTTGGGACAACTCCCGCGAATCGGGAACATCTTCGAGAATGCCAGCAAGCGGACCGATCAGCTGATGGCGGACTTCAACAAATACCTGAACACTCCTGGCGTGTCACCAGCGGATCCTAACGGTGGATCGATGTTCACAGCCAACCATGCGATCGAGAGCGCCACTCAGGATACGGCTCGAAACACCGGGCAAATGGCCGCGCACATGGATACGTTCAAGAAGTTCGTAGTCGGCGGCGGCGAGCGCGGGAAATACGGAATCTCCAGTTCCGAGTTCTACGGGCGGGGCGGGATCGGCTCAAGATCGGTGAGGATGGACTCCGGTCCGGCAAGAGATATGCTTGAGCGGGCTGTTCAGGAGATCATGGGAGAAACCATGGTTTCGTGGGAGCGGCACAAGTACGCGACGCACTAGCTTGATTGAGTGACAGGCTCCTTAGGGAGCTCTTCCTGAAGAGGACCTATGACGAGTGCGCTATCGGTTCGGATCGATGTTGCGGAACCTCGCGTCAGTCGTGATCCGATCGTGGCGCTATGTGACGGCAAGCATTGGGATCTGGGCAAAAGCACCTGTTTTATCGACGGCATCACCCGAACGGCCATGCTGGCGCCTCTGCGCTATACTGCAGCCTGGGACACGACGACCACCGGCCTTTACTACCGGCTGCACAAAACTGATTACACCTTCGTCACCATGCCATTCGTGGCAGTTGGGACGCCGCCGCCTTATCCTGCCGGGACAGCCACCGATCAGAGCAAATGGGTCGAACATCATAGTCCTTACCAGGGCAATGTCTACCTGCAGTCTCAGGGCGTTAATGATACGGCGGTCACGAACGCCCGATACCACAAGAATCAGCCGTTCCATCTCTCGTGGTTTTCATACAATCCTGGACAGCAGTCGATTGTTCAGATGGAGTGCGGATGGCTCTCGGAAAAGGCCTTTATCGCATTGAGGATCTGGACCGATGGCAAGACCGAGATTTACAAGAACGGGACGTTCGTCGGAGAAGGCAATATCTTTGAACGCCATGTGACTTCGCAGACTGTCTATGGTAAGGAGCGCGACAGCTACCGGCAGCCGAAAGCCGCCAAGGGGGATTCCAGGCAGCTCGCTCAGCAGATTATCGAGTTGACGATGATCCCATGCAGGCGCCGGGACCTGCTTTTGCTCAGTAACCAGGGCGGCGGATTTCGCTTCACGTTTGAAGACCTGGACCCGGACGATCCGGACAACACGATCACTCCGGGGAATGCTCAGTTCATCTGGCGAGTTCCGCAGGGTCAAGTTTCCGTCTTGTGCGCGCCGGTGAACTTCGCAACATCCGGAGACCTCTACTCGATTATTAGCGCACCAAGGCAGCCACTGACCGCTGATGATGTGGCGACCTATACCGCCTATTTCGATGAGCCAGGTTACGGAGACAGCCTGGATTACTTTGTGGAGTTGGTTGATCCCAACGACCTGGCTACGCCGTTTGCGCCGGATGGTGTGAAAAACCAATTTCGGCTGCATGTGAGCCTTTCGGGCGCCGGGAACGGCTCCTTGTGGCTGTATGGCGCCTCCGCGGTCTATGATGCGATCATCGAAAACACCGATGGCAGCAATGTCGTCGACATCGTGCCGTATATCGTATCTGCGGATTTGAGCGTCCCTGAATCTCCGTCCGATGTGCTGATGAAGACGACGTGCCGCAGTCCGGATGAGCTCGGGACGGGCCTTGCGTTCCCGGAAACGGTCAGTAATCGACCTTGCCAGATCTCAATCGACGGATTTACGATCCTGACAGGCCGGATGAAGCCGGTCGGCGGACGCGATGGCCCTGATGACCGGTCCTCACGCATCATGCAGGAATATCGCGACTTCTGCAAGGCACAAGAGGAGTACCGCATTACCAACGCGGTGCCGGTCGACGGCTTTGAGTTTGCAAAAGGCTTCAAGTACTTCGCTCAGCTTCCAGGCTTCTCGGATAGTATGATGGATGTGCCCGACCTCGGCTTCAATTTGCCGACGATCGGGCAGACCAGTGAGGGCGAATTCGCGCTGCTTCCGAAAGAGGGCGACAAGGCCCTTGAGTGGATGAAGAAACTCTGGGAGATGTTTGCACAGCACACGCAGTGGGGCTGGATACCGACCATCCTGGGACCCATCCTGCAGATGCGATCGATCGACTTCCTGGAAGCGGACGCGCCGCAACTGACGCTCTATGCCAGGATTGAAGATGCAGTGAACGCCGGGTTCAGTCGTTCCGAGGCGGTCCATTACGTTTACCGGACGCTCGAGCCTAGCTCGATCGAGTGCGAGGCCAACGATATCCAGGTTCGGGGACGCGACCCCCGTACCGGCAAAGTGTTCATGGTGCGCTATGTCGATAAGGACAGCGTTAACCCGACGTTGCCGGCGGCACAGCGTCCGGCGAACTGGCTGGGTGAATCACGCATCTATGAGCTCATCAATTCTGCAATCACTTCTAGGCCTGCAGCGACCTGGTCAGCGGCGACGATCGCCCGACGTGTTACTCCCGCAAGGCGGATCTATCCGTTCGAATGCGATATGCTGTTTCGAGACGATGGCGCTCCAGTGTGGCGAGGTCACAAGGTAACGCTCGACGGGATCGGCGATGTGAAGATCAATACATTCACCACTAATTTCGAGCTGATGGATGATGTGAAGTTCTGGGCGCCCTCCCACTACACCGGAGAATTCATCGGATAGGAGCCGCGTTATGCCAGTCATGAGGCACGGCGTTTCAGTCGAAAGTCAGAAGCAGATCGCGGAGCAGCGGCGGCAAGGGAAGCGCGTCTTGAGTCCGGAAGCCGAAGGGATGGCAGATATCCCGCCCGAAACGGTGGACCTGATCAATCCGGATGACGGCACGGGCGGCCAGACGCCTATGTTTGTCTTGGGTCTCCACGATCCGTTCGATACCAACCATCCTACGATGTTTCCGGGGGGATAAGTGGGTCAACTACCTTTTGCTGTGGTCTGTGGCTTGCCGACGCCTGTCATGCCGATGTGCGGGGCCGGGTTTCACACGGAGTTCGACAAGGACGGCTCTGGGGTCGCGATCGAATACAGCGCGACAGCTATCTTCAGCCCGTGCAAGTCGCCTGTCGTCGATAGCCTTGGACCTCCACCGTCTGATTGGTCGCCTTCGAGGATCGTTCAAGGCTTGTTCGGGACGCGCGGCGACGCGGCGCATCCGTTCATCGTGAACCCAGGCTCTTTGCCATTGCCTCCGCACTGCTACGGTTGGGACGGTTCGAGCGACTATAACACACAGACTTACTATTCGTTCCGAAATACCCTGCTCCAGGTTGTAGATGACGGTATCGAGTTCGCGTCAATCTCCGTAAAGAGCATTCAGGTAACTGTCGATTATGACGTGCGACTGCAGCGAACATTCGACCAGCGCAAGCTCGTGTTCTCGCGACCGAATTTTTTGAGCAGCTTCGATTTCACGACGCCTGACAGCGACACCTGTACCAACCTGAGCAACTCGGATGTGACCACGCATCATAGCGAGGTAGTTTATTTCAATGGTGGGCAATACGGCAGTGGGAATTGGAACAGTATCGAGCTTGGCGACTTGTCTAACGCGTTCAAGCAGTCCGATGGCACTTTTCTAACGAGTTACGCATGGCACCACAACCAGCACAAGGACAGCAGGTATCTTGACCCCAACTTCGTGAGCGATGCGATCCCGCCTGACGGACGGTGGGGCCGGTTCAGTTTCGCGCAGAACCCGTCGAATGGCCTTGAGATGTGGGCCATTTATAAGTTCGGGCAGGAGATTCAGACGGTCTTCAATGTGCGATTCACGGTGAATGTCAGTTGGGTGCAGTTTCACTGTGTGCCGGACGATACGGGCGGGGGCGGCCCGTGTAACTGCAATGGAGATTGCCCGCCGTGTACGGGATCGATGCCCTCGATCGGTTCTGGACGGTGCGCGACGATCTGCGCGAACTCCGGCTCGGCTGACAGTCTTGTGCTGGGCTGGACCATCAAGGACGGCAGCGGCCATGTAGTCGCGTCCAACGATAGTCTGAACGGCTGGGGGTTTTCGATCGTAAACACCTGCGCGTTCCGGATCTGCGTGCCGTGTATCACTCAGGCGCAGCTGCTTGCGAATAACTACGAGGGGCCGTTTACGGTCGTATGGGGCAGTGGGCAGCCGTGCGTTTGCGACGGCACCACGCACTACAAGATCTATAGCGGGTCGTTTTCGGTTGTGGCCGATGTGATCTGCGACCAGATCATCACACCAAAGCCTGGCGTGACGGTCTCTTACGATGTCTCAGACGCGCGGCGGCACGTGAGGGCCTTCACGACGCTGAAGACCGATGGCGTGACTTACGATAAGGTGCACGTGGGATTGGCGAGCAATGTGATCCCGCTCGACTGGAAGGACATCACCACAGACATCGTAGCGAAGCGCTTTTGTATCCGCTGGGACCGGCAGAGCAGTGGCAGCACGCTCTACGCTCTGGCAGAGGGCGTGAACATCCAGGGCGGGGATCAGCGAGCCGGACAGATCCATCTGTACCAGAGCGACAAGGAAGGGCAGTCGTGGGATTATAAGTTCCGAGTCGATGAGGGCAGCGCGCCTAACACGCGACCGGTCCTGCTGATCGCTCGCGACGGCCGCAGGTTCTGCTTCTGGTTTCAGCTTGGACAGGCCGGAGTCAATGGCTACATCCTGCAGAAAGTCTATGACGCGGCCTGGAATGTCGTTCAGCCGACGACGAAGATTTTCCTCGCTGAGGATGATGATTTCAACGTCGATGAGTTCGTCGGGCGGAACGGGGAGTGGTCACTGCCGGCGTTCTATACGGCTTCGGGCGCGCATCTGCATCCGACGGGCTTTGTCGGGCGCGACGGCCGCAAGTTCTACTACTTCGTTTCCAGCGCCAGGATTCAGTATTACATCCTCGACGGGGCCGGGAATTCGATCCAGGGAACGCGAGTGATCACAAGCCTGGGGACGGTGGATGATGCGCAGATTGCGGTAGATGAGACCATCGCGCAGGACGGAACCTGGTACGTAACGCTCATCTATCGATCGAATGGCCAGATCGTGACGCGGAGCAGCAAGGACGGGATTACTTTTGCTTAGGGCTTTCTCCACAAATTACACAGATTTCCACAGATGCAGTGGGGAACCCGTAACAAAGACCTTCAATATTCCGGGCGCTTCAATTTCGACGCGGCTAATCAGGACGATTTCACCGTCGATGGAAGCATGCTCACCGAGCATGTTTGCGGCAATGATAGCGTCTTTCTCGGAGCAGATGAGGCACCTGGATTCTCTGTCCCACTTGACGCGCAGAGTCGGGACCGAGAGTTCTTCGCAGTGACCATCTTGACGGACCTTAACCGGTCGCATAGTTTGGCCGACCTCGGATAATCGCTTCGCGGTGGCAGATTTCATCAAGTCTTTGAGTGTTCTCATAACCGAATGATACCTGATGCGACCGCCTTTGAGGGGCGGTCTTTTGTTTGCCTAAAGCCCTATGTCAATTATCCCGCTGACTGCCACCGATCCTGATGCGCTGACCGATCTGCCGAACTATGTGTTCGGCTCCGCGGTCGCGTTCGGCACGCTCGTAAACACCAATCAGGATGCGCTGCTGGCACGCATCAGGCAGGCGTTTGCCGGCGTTGAGGGATTGGCGGGGGCGATTGGCTTTGGCGCGCTCTCGGGCGGCGCGATCACGGCTGGAGCCGGCCTCAGCGTCAACGTAGCGGCTCTCACCGCCGTTGTCGGCACTCCGGTCGGATTTACGGCCTCGCAGATCGTGGGCGGGCTGACAGACAACGCGCTGAACTATCTGTACCTGCGGCAGGACTGGACCTGGACGGTCAACACGAGCGGCACGCTTCCGAGCGGAGACGGCCATGGCACGGCTCTGCTCTGGGGAACCGCGACCACTTCAGGCGGATCGGTTTCCGCGACCTCCAACGTCCGCAAGAGCTTTCTTCAGCAACTCGCGAAAATACCGCTCCTGACTGCAGACCCTGCAGACGCGTTGACTGGCGAGATGTGGGGCCGGACCGATACGACGACGATCCATATTCAGGGGCTCGGCACGTTCGCAGCGAGCGGCGGTGGCTCCGGCAATATGAATTGGCTCGGCACCTATGATAACACGCATACCTACTCCATCAACGATGTCGTCATTTCGGCGGGCGTCGCCTACATCGCCATAGCCTCGACGGTAGGGCACACTCCACCGAATGTGACCTACTGGACGCCGCTCGGCGCGGTGGGCGCCACGGGTGCGACCGGCGCCACGGGCCCGACAGGACCTTCCTTCTCGCCTGTGCTGAACTGGCTGGGCGCGTGGAGCAGCGGGACGACGTACAACAGCTACGATTTGGTGAGCTACAACGGGTCGGCCTATATCTCGATTGCGACCGGAATCAACCAGAATCCTGCGACCCAGACCGCCTACTGGACACTGTTTGCGAGCAAGGGCGATACCGGCTCGGCAGGCTCCGCAGGTTCGGCGGGCGCGGCGGGCGCGGCGATCTTGTTTACCTCCGGCATTCCGTCGAACGGGACCGGCGCCAATGGTGACGCGGCCATTGACCCGGCCACCGGCGACCTCTTTGCGAAGGCGGCCGGATCCTGGGCATATGAGGGCAATCTGCGCGGGCCGCAGGGCACGACGGGCCTGCAGGGCGCGACTGGCAACCTGGTTGGCTCGGTGCAGTCGATCTCTTTTGTTTTCAACAATGGATCGAGCGCGCTTTCGGCCGGGCAGTATGTGGACGTTTACTGCGAGTACGGCTTTACGATCAACGCGAACACCGTGCTGGCAGACCAATCAGGGTCTGTGGTTATCGACATTCGGAAGTGTACTTACGCTCAATTCGATGACAGCGCGGACCCTGTGTCCGGCGATAGCATTTGTGCCAGCGCCAAGCCGACGATCTCAAGCGCGACGAAGAGCCAGGACACGACCCTCACAGGCTGGAGCGTCAGCGTTGCGGCAGGATCGGTGCTGCGCGGAATCGTGAGCTCTGCCACGACGATCACCCAATGTACGCTCTCGCTGAAAGTTACCAGGACGTAGCATGGCGATCGCGCATGTAGCAGACAGTTCCGCCGACCTGAACGCGCCGGGCGGCACGACCACTATCGCACTTCCTGCAGGTTCTACGGGCGCGCGTGTCGTTGTGGTCGCTTTTGGAAGCACTAGGAATTCAACCACTAATCCGAACGTCGTATCGGCACCCGCCGGGTGGAATGCGATCGGCAGCGGTTTCAGCGCCAATGACGGCACCAACGAAGTGAGCCTGTATGGATTTTGGGCGCTGGGATCGGTGGCTGCGCTCGGCTTCACAAACTCGCAGACTTCCGGGCTAAAGCAAGGATGGGCGGCTGCACTCTTTTCGGGCGTAGATCTTTCGACGCCAATAGATGTCGTCGGGACCGGGGCCACGGGTTCAGCCGGGCTGAACGCCGCGAGCATTACGATCGTGACTGCGAACGCCTGGGATGTGGTATTAACCGCGGACTTGAACCATCATGAGGTGACCGGAACCGGCCTGACTGCGGCGGACAATGGCGCCACTCCCGCCAACGCGAGCGCCGGCGTGCTGTATAACACGACGCCGAAGAGCACAGGCGCCACCGGAACACAGAACGTTGGCATCAGCGTCTCGGACCCGGGTGATATTGTTGCGGCGCTTCGGTTCGCACTGCGGCCGGCAGGACCTCCGAGGCCTCATATGATGCAGGCGTGTTTCCTGTGATGGACCTGGTAAAGGTCCAATCCGAATTGAATGAGCTCTGCGGGATCGTCTTCGCCCTCCTTTGCGGAGGGTTTTTCGTTCTCTTGATCTTCTGGAGATCCGTTCGCCGGGCGGAACGTTCTAGAAGGCCCCGGCGCTGAGATAGGGATTGGGCTGCTTCTTAATGTATGCGGCGACATTTACCAGCGTGTTTATTCTGCTAAACCTCCCGATAGGACAGGCGAATGCAAGCAATTTCCCTTCGAAGATGGACACCTAAAACGATGCCCACTTTTACACCTGGCTGGAACGCTCCCACCTACCTGACGATCTTCATTGCCTGCATCGGCGCGGCAGGGCTCGTGGTCGTCGCGTTCATCACATCCCGATACAGCCTTCTCAGCAAGATCCTGGAGAGCAAGGACGCCGACAAGAAGCTCTCGGAAGAGCGGGCGCAGTCGTTTACGAGCCGATTCGACGGCATGGAGAACAAACTCCACACCATTGAGACGGAGCTCCAGCAGTCGCGAAGTGAGACGCTGCAGGCGCGGCAGGAGATCCTGGCGGTGAAGCAGGAGAACGCCGACCTTCGCGCGGAGAACGCCAGTCTCAAGCTGGCCATGAAGGAGCGCGATATCGAGTTCGATGCCATGCGCAAAGAGAATAAGCGATTGTCGGCAGAGTGTGAGAATATGCGGCGGCGCATTCAATCTTTGCATCCTGAGAGCGATTTGATTGGGTGACTGGAGACTGAAGCGGAATGAGAACAATGGGAAGGATGGGAATCGATGAGTCTAGACCTGTTTAATGAAATCAAGAGCCTGGCAGGAGGCCTGCCTCTTGGCGCGTTCAAGGCCCTGCCGCCTGATCGGTGGGATCACGTGTCGGTGAATGGCCACCAGGTAGCGAAGGTGACAGAGCATTCTGTGGGCTTCGATATTCTTCACCAGGTCGCTTCGGCGGCTTGGACCTTCGTCAATCTCGCAGATGCTTCCAGGATATCGACCATCACGGCGACGATCGATGCGACGGGCCGCGCTACGATCACCCTGGACGGCATGCCAGAGGTGAACGCACGGATTGCAGCTCGTCCAATCGTGCAGCTCTTTTCAATCAAGTTCTCGATTGAGTTGATTTTTGACCTCGCGGGAGTCCGGCAGGACTACAGGTTCGACGGCCGCGGATGGCCGTAAGCGGCGAAAGGGACTAACGAATGATCAGCGAGATTACGGCTCGTGCGCTTACGCT
>Ga0068855_100001201_pt1 | contig 32190 bp, 32 predicted proteins | sample KBSCornC52_FD_66592 | JGI IMG/M metagenome (GOLD analysis project Ga0068855, IMG submission 66592) | Corn rhizosphere microbial communities from Kellogg Biological Station, Michigan, USA - KBS Corn C5-2 | ecosystem: Host-associated > Plants > Roots > Rhizosphere > Soil ...
CTTCACGCAGCTTGCCAATGATCTCCTCGGGCTTGTGCTTCCTTGCCATTTCCTTCCTCCTTCGTAGCCAATTCTAAAATAGGAATTGGGCCACTCAGAAGGGGGCAGATCAACTAATTCGTATCCGACCAGCGGATACTATCAGGGTTAGCAGTCCATTCACGCCGCACCCAAAAGGCCGGACAGGTGACTGCACCCTACCAGATCATCATGTCCCTTTTGCACCTTGCAGCGCAAGGGCCATCCATAGATGACGCACCACCGCGGACCGCTGCCGCATGGCCATCAGTAGGCGGCGAGATCCTCTCCAAACTCGACCGGTCCGGCGTAGTTCTTGCGGATTTCGGCCAGGATGGCGCCATTGTCGATCGTCTCGATTCCCGGCGGGGTGGCGAAGTGGGTCAGCACCAGCTTCCTGGCGCGTGACTTCGCGGCCAGCAGTCCGACGTTCTCGGGGGTCAGGTGCTCCTGCTTCATGTGATCGAGCAGCGGCGTCTGGTCGATCCCGGTGGCGGCCTGACGGCGGGCGAGGCTTGCCGTGAGTGCGTCGAGGTCGATGATCTCGCTCACGAGCACGTCGACATCGCGGGCGAGGGCCTCGAGCGCTACGCTCGGCCCGGTATCGCCGGTGAACACGATCGAGCGGGTCGGCGTATTGAAGCGATAGCTGTACGAGCGGTCGATGCCGTGGTCGGTCGGCTCGCGATGCATCGTGGCATAATGCGAATTCTCGACTGCAGTCACGGTCACCGCCTCGTCGCGGTAGACCTCGCGTGCGGCGGTCACGTCCCAATCGGTCCCGGAAAAGACCGAGGCCATGGCCGGCAGGTCGGGCAGTTCGGGGCGGAAGATGCCTTCGCCGCCGGACAGTGCGGCCAGGGTCCTGTCGATCAGGTCACGCGTTCCGGGCGGGCCGTAGAAACGCACCGGAGCCTTGCGCCGATCCTGCCAGTCGAGCGCGAGGAAGCCCATGGTCCCTGCGGTATGGTCGAAGTGGAGGTGCGTGATGAACACGGCATCGACCGTGTTGAGGCGCATGCCGGCGCGCGCGATCTGGCGTGGGGTGCCATCGCCGATGTCGATCAGGTAGGTCCTGCCGCCGACCTGCAGCAGGTTGGCCGGCTGCGACCGGGAAATGCGCGCGATCGGGCCGCCCCCGGTGCCGAGCAGGACGAGGCGGTCCGTGTCGGGGTGGCCTTTCGCCGGCGCCGGTTGGGCCACGGTCTGCGCGGACGGGGCCGTGGCGCAGGCCATCAGCGGGGCGGTCAGCGCAATTGCCGCCAGCTTGAGCAAGCCTTTTCTCATTCGAGTGTCCTCGTGGAGCCTGGCCTGGCGGATTGGCCGAAGTCAGGCTCCATCACGAGTCCTCAGAAGTTGAACCGCGCCTGGACGAGGAACTCGCGCGGCGGGGCGATCACGCCGAGGCGCGCCGTGGGCGACAGGAACGAGTTGAGCAGACCACCCGACCCGCCGAACGCCAGGGTTCGCTTGTCGGTGAGGTTCTTCCCGACCGCGGCGATTTCCCACTTGCTGCCGGCGGCGAGGGCGATGCGGGCATCGAGCTTGAGGAACGGACCCTGCCGCAAGACCGGATCGGTCGAGAAGTCCCGCTCCGACTCGCCCTGGAAGTTCGGGGAGACGCTGAGCTTGACCTTGTAATCCCCGCTGAGCGGCTGGGTGAACGTCGCGGTCAGCGACCCCGAATACTTCGGGGCGAAGCCGAGACGTTGCTGGTCGAGGTTGCAGGAAGCGGGTTGCGAGCCATTGGGCGTCTGGCCGACGTAGCACGGCCCCGCGGTGAAGGCGATGTATTTGGCCGTCGGCAGCCACCCCAGGCTGCCGCTGATTTCCAGTTGCGGCAAAGGCCGGATGAGGAATTCCGCCTCCATCCCGATGATGCGCGCTTTCGGTGCGTTGCCGGTGAAGAAGGGGGCCGACAGCCCGTTGGGCGACGGCAAGGCCAGCGAGACCTGCAGCCCCTTGTAGGTCGTGTGGAAGGCCGCGACGTTGAAGTAGCCGGCATGCGGCAGCGTCAGCTTGAGGCCCGCTTCATATGAGGTGGAGGTCTCCGGACCGAAGGCGAACGCATATTGCGCCGCGTTCGAGATCGCGCCCTGGAAGCCGCCGCTCTTCGAGCCCTGGCTGAAACTGGCGTAGACCATCAGGTCCGGCGTGGCGTGATATTGGACGGAGACCGACGGATCGACCCGGCTGTTGCGCACGCGGCCCGGGAAGGAGGAGACCAGCGTCCCGGGAATGTAGTCGATCGAGGTCGCGCCAGACCACTGGTTGTACGTGGCGTTCTTGATGACGTTTGTGTAGCGCAGGCTGCCGTTTACGACCAGTTCCGGGGTCAGGTGGTACGTCAGCGCGCCGTAGACGGACAGGACGCGCTCGCGCTGGTCGAACACACGATAGGTGCTTGCCGCCGCCGGGAGCGGGGCGAACAGGTCGGTCGTGCGCTGTTCGTAGAGGCTGCTGCTCGAATAGTACGCACCGGCGACGTATTGCAGCGCGCCCGACGATGGCGAGACGAGCTGCAGTTCCTGCGAATATTGATCCAGGGCCTGGAGGAAGTCGGACCGGGCAAGGTTCGTGGTCAGGAAGTCGGCGTCGACAGTCTGGACCTGGCGGAAGCCCGAGTAGGCCGAGCGGACGATGAGCGTCGGGCCCGAGAGGTCGTACTTTAACTCGACGACGGCGTTGTTGGCGTTGTTCCGGTCATTCTCGCCGGGGCCGGTCAGCAGGCTGTGCGAGGTGTAGTCGAGATATTCGCCAACGGTCGGTGCGATCGGCTGGGCAAGCCCGCCGATCTGCCGCGTGAAGCCGTGCTCGTACTTGGCATAGAGGCTGAACGGCCCGTTGTCGTAAAGGGCGCTGACGCGCTCAACCGCCTCTACGCGGCCCGGGCCATAGCGGTTGGCAGCCGTGTTGTAGACATAGCCTTTCACGTCGGAGTAGCGGCCCGATGCGCGGATCGCGAGGTTCGGTGTCAGCGGGACATTGACCCCGCCTTCGACCGAGGGGCCCTTGAGCGTGAAGTCATAGTCGGCGCTGGCGTAGCCTTCGAGGCCGCTGAGCGTCGGGCGCTTGGTGACGATGTTGACGGCGCCGGCGCTGGTATTGCGGCCGACCAGCGCACCTTGCGGGCCGCGCAGGATCTCGAGCCGCTCGATGTCGAGGAACGGCGCCTGGAACTGGCGGGCGTTGCCGGCGTAGACGCCGTCGATGAACATGACGACCGACTGGTCGAGCGAAGGACTTCCCGCGCCCGAGCCCACGCCGCGCAGGATGATGATCGGGGTGGCGATCGCGTTCGAGATCGTCAGGTTCGGAACCAGCGGGGCCAGCTCGACGAAGCTCTTGATGCTGCGATCACGAAGTTCGGTGCCGCCGACCACTGCCAGCGAAATCGGCACGTCCTGGAGGCGTTCGCTGCGGCGTTGCGCCGTGACCAGAATTTCCGTCGGCTCACCCGCGGCGGCATCGCCGGATCGCGCTGCCGGCTCCGCATTTCCGGGGGCGGCAGCGGCGGCCAACGAAGGCGCTGCCATCGACATGGCCACCACGCTGGCGGCCCCGGCGAGCGATCTGATTCTATGGCGTACCTTCATCCTCAACCTCCCACATAATTCGAGCGGCAGATCATTTTTGCCTGCGCGTGACCGATTGCTACATGCTTCGTCAAACTTGTCAATAGAATTGACATATGTCGACGATGCGAGGCCCTGATTTGGCTGGTTGTCTGGTGATATGCTCAATCAGATCAGTCATTCATGTTAACATATGTCGGCGCGGGCCGGGCGCGGGCGATGCGCTGCGCGCGTTCCCGCCGCGAGGACGATGCGCCGGAACAGGGCGTTCGGAGGACGCGCGTGAGATAGGGCAAGATCGACCGTGCGCCGGTCTGCTACCCTGGATTGACGGGTGGCGGCCGAGGGCGGGTCAGCGATCTTTTTGCTGCAGCCGTATCGCTGCAGCATAACCTGCGATCCGCGCGCGGTTGGGTTCGGGCTCGAGCAGCGGCGGGACTTCTTGCAGGCTCTGCAATCCATCGCCGGCAAGCTGGCGATAGACGCCGTCTGGATCGTTTCGCCAGGTGATCTCGTCGGGCGCGAGCCTGCGAAGGACTCGCCCCGGTGTGCCGGCGACGAGGCTGCCGGGTGGGACGACAGTGCCGTGACCGACCAGCGCCAGGGCGGCGACCAACGATTCTGCACCGATCCTTGCCTGGTCCAGAACGACCGCATTGATGCCGACCAGCACGTTTTCGCCGATCTCGCAGCCGTGCACGACCGCGCCGTGGGCGAGGGTGGCGCCGCGGCGGATCACCGTGTCGCTGTCTCCGGAAACGTGGACCGTCGCATTGTCCTGGATCGATACCCCGTCCTCTACCACGATCCTCCCCAGATCGCCGCGCAAGGAGGCGCCGGGCCCGATGTAGCATGCCGTTCCCACGATGACGTCGCCGATGAGCGACGCAAGGGGGTGAAGGAAACTGCCGGGGGCGACCGCCGGAACGATTCCCTTGAACGCATAGCAGGGCATGACCCACTTGTGTGGGTGAGACATTTTCCTGTCAACTATCTTGTCATTTTGCGTGCGCCCGGCAATCGCGCCGGGGTGCGTCGGGCGCGCTTTCACGGAGGACCGCTTCATGAGTTCTGGAGGACCACTGGTCGGCGTGCGGCTGATCGAGATGGACGCCATCGGCCCGGTGCCCTTGTGCGGCATGATCCTGTCCGGGCTCGGGGCGGAGGTCGTGCGCGTGGAGCGTCCGGGCGGGCAGAGCGCCTACAGTGACCTTGGCGAAGCGGTCCTGCATCGAGGGCGGACGACGATCGGACTCGACATGAAGAGCGACGCAGACCGCGAGGCGTTCTTCGCGCTGGTGGCGCGGGCCGACGGCCTGATCGAGGGGATGCGGCCGGGCGTGATGGAGCGACTCGGCGTCGGTCCTGCGCCGTGCCACGCGGCCAATCCGCGCCTGGTCTACGGCCGCATGACCGGCTGGGGGCAGACCGGACCCTTCGCGCAGGTTGCCGGGCACGACATCAACTACATTGCCATGACCGGTGCGCTCCATGCGATCGGCAAGGCCGGCGAGCCGCCGACGGTGCCGCTGAACCTGATCGGCGATTATGGCGGAGGAACGATGTTTCTCGCGCTGGGAATGGTCTCCGCGATCCTTTCAGCCCGTGCAACGGGCCGGGGGCAGGTCGTCGATGCCGCAATCGTCGACGGCGCCGCCTCCATGCTGTCCCTGTTTCACGCCTATCTCGCTACCGGGACCTGGCAGGATCGGCCCGCGTCGAACTTCCTCGACGGTGCCGCGCCCTACTACCGGTGCTACCGTTGCGCCGATGGCGGCCACGTGGCGGTGGGCAGCCTCGAACCGCAGTTTTTCGCGGCGCTCCTCGAAGGGCTCGGGATCGACAAGGGACGCTTCGTGCAGACCGATCCCGCCTGCTGGCCGGAGATGGAAAGGCTTTTTGCTGTACGCTTTGCCAGCGCTCCCCGCAGTCATTGGGAGGAGGTGTTCGGTGGGACCGACGCCTGCGTTTCGCCGGTCCTGTCGCTGCGCGAGGCGCAGGACCATCCGGTCAACACCGGCCGGGAAGTGTTCGTGGAGCGCGACGGCGTGGTGCAGGCGCAGCCGGCCCCGCGGTTCTCGCTGACCCCGGGAACGATCCGGAACGGGGAAGCGATCGCCGTCGAGGAACTGCTGGCCCGCTGGGAGCCGCGCTAGCCTACGCGCCGTGCGGCGAGTCGGTTTGCCCCAGCCCGCGCTTGTTCGGCCCGGCATAGCCGAACAGGTAGGCGCCGACCTTGCGCATCTGGATCTCTTCCGAGCCTTCGGTGATGCGATAGCGACGATGGTGCCGGAAGATGTGCTCGAACGGCTTGTGCCGGGAATAGCCGATCCCGCCGTGGACCTGGATGGCGCGTTCGGCGGCCTCGCAGACAAGACGGTTCGCCCAGTAGTTGCACATGCTGATCTTGTCGGACATTTCTCGTTCGATCCGGTGGTGGTCCAGCCGGTCCATTTCCCATGCGGTCCGGTAGATCAGCAGGCGCAGCATCTCGCATTGCGTGGCGAGTTCGACGAGGGGGAACTGGATGGCCTGGTTGCGCGCGAGTTCCTGACCGAACGGCTTGCGCTGCAAGGCGTAGGCGACGCTTTCGGCGACGCAATAGCTGGCGGCGCCCAACGAGCTGGCGGCCTGGCGGATGCGGTTCTGATGGACGAAGCTTTGCGCCACGGCCAGCCCGTTGTCCACCGGGCCGAGGATCGCGCTGTGCGGCACCCAGCAATCGGTGAAGGTCATGCGGGCGTGGTCCGTGGGCATGTTGAAGGTCCATAGGTATTCGTCCACGTCCATGCCCGGCGTGCCCACCGGAACGAGGAAGCAGGTTATACCGCGGGCGTCGCCGACCTTGCCGCTGGTCCTGGCGAAGCAGGCGCAGTGGCTGGCCACGTGCATGTTGGTGATCCACATCTTGGCGCCATCGATCCGCCAGCCGGCGACACCGTCGCGCGTTTCGGGTACGGCGGTGGTCTCCATGTGCGTGGCGTCCGATCCATGGTCGGGCTCCGTCAGGCCGAAGGCGACGATACGGCTGCGGTCAAACCCGCCAGGAATGAATTCATCCTGCTGCGCCTGCGTTCCGAACGATTCGAACATCAGCACGAAGGGGAAGTTGCCGACGATCGAGTGTTCGTTCTGGAGGTCGTTGTGCAAGCCCAGGCCCCTGCGCGCGAGATGATCGCGGATCACCGCCATCCACAGGTTCGAGCCCTCCTGGCCGCCGTACCTCCGGGGGGCGGAAAATCGGAAGTGGCCGGCCTCGTCGGCGCGGCGCTGCGCCTTGTGCAGCAAGGCTTCCCACTCCTTGCGGGGGAGGCCCCCTCCCTCGAAGTCGGTGCGCGCCCATTCCCGTCGGTGGTCAAAGAAACGGGTATTGTCGTCCTCTCGCTCAAGCGGGCGGATGTCCCCTTCGATGAAATCGTCCAGCTGCGCCAGGTAGCGGACAAGGTCGGCGGGCAAGTCGAAGTCCATTATAGTCTCACTAGAAACGGGCGCATGCCAAGAGACACTGGCGAGCGGCGGGTCCATCTGCCGCAAACCCAGGCAGCCCGGGACGACCCCGCTGCCCGCACTCACCATGCCTGCGCCAAAACGAGCACGGCGAAGGGATCGTTGTCAATTAGATTTACAAAAATCGACATCTCTTGCGGCGCCGTGGGGCAGCCGGAGGCGGCTCGTGCCGCGCGGTTGGCCTGGTGTCGGCGGCGGAGAGGGCCTTCGCGCGGGTGTTCAGGACCGCCTTGCGTTCAATCGGAACCGACCTGCGTCCTGAGCAGGCAAACGGGGCCGAGTGCACGGAAATGACGCCCTATTTTGTCAACCCTATTGACATTATATCCGCAGCCCGTAAGGCATGCCGCTAATCCAATTGGGAGTGCGATAAATGCTCGAGAGCGTCCGCAATTTCTTGGCGGAACACTACCTGCAGCTCAAGTTCGTGCACCTGCTCGCCGTCATGGTCTGGGTGTGGAGCACGTCGGTGGCATATGCCTTCTACCTCGTCCCGGTGTTCAAGGCCTGGCGCCGCAGTTCCGGCGATGTCGAGGTGATCCGCCTGCGCAACTGGGTCATCGAGCGCTTCGACCAGGGCGTGATCTACGAGCACATTGCATTCCCCGTGATCCTTATCACCGGCCCCCTGCTGTTCTGGTCCGGCGGGTTCAACAGCGGCGTGGGCTGGCTGATGCTCAAGCTGTTGATCGTGGTCGGTCTGTTCATCCCGATCGAGCTGACCGATTACTACATCTCCCACTTCGGCGGAGCGAAGAAGCGCTTCCGCGATGCCGGCGACTGGGCCGGCTACGAGCGATCGGTTCATCGCCACTGGTGGTTCCTGCTGGTCACCAGTCCGCTGGTGATGGTGGCGGGTACCTTCGTGCTCTTCCTGGCCATAACCAAGCCATTCTGATCCGGGACATGACCCAAATGAACGCCTATGACAAAATCGGCGCACCCGATCCGGAACTGGCCGGAGCGCGCCCCTTTGCCGGCAATCCGAAGCGGTATCGGCGGCTGGCCATCTGGGGCAGCATCGTCATCCACGCTTACCTCTTCTTCGGCTACTGGGCGATCAAGACCTTCGTGGCGGGCGAGCAGTTTCCTTCGAGCTGGCTGGTTCCGGCAGGCGTGGTAGCATCCGCGATCTGGTTCGCTTTTTTCTCCTACCGCTGGACCATGCGGCTTGACGCGCAGTATGGCAGCGGGAGCCGCTGGATCATGGAATCGGCCCAGATCAAGCTCCCGCGCGAGCGGTCGGAAAATGATTGACCGACCGGCTGCCGGGCGTGCGGCGCGCGTGCCCGGGGGCGGGCGGTCGCTTGTGGCGCCTCTGTGGTCCGTGGTCCTGCTGGCCGGTTGCGGTGCGATCCTGACGGGCTGCGATTCCCGGCAGGACGCGCCCGAGCCGCAACCATCGGCGGTGGCGGACGGTCCGGCCCAGGCGAATCCTGCGGCGGCCGTGCAGTGCCTTGCCTGTCACAAGACCGATGCCGCAGCGGGGATCGGCCCCTGGCTCAAGGGGGTCTACGGGGCGAAAGCGGGATCGCGGCCGGGGTTTGCCTACTCCACGCCGCTGCAGGGCAGCGGCATCGTGTGGACCGGCGCGACGCTGGATCGGTGGCTTGCCTCGCCCCAGGCCATGGTGCCGGGCACTCGGATGACGTTCCCCGGGCTGGCCGATGCGGAACAGCGCAGGCACGTCGTCGGCTGGCTCAAGCAGCTACACTGAACGCGGCATGGGTGGGCCACGCGATCGTGGCGCACATCGATAGACGGTATGGAGAGCAAGGTGACTTCACTGGCTGGCCGAAACGTCCTGCTTACCGGAGCATCGTCCGGGGTTGGGCGGCACCTCGCGCGGATGCTGGCCCGGCACGGCGCGCGCGTGGTCTGCTGTGCCCGTCGTGAGGCCGAGTTGGCTTCCCTTGTCGCCGAGATCGCTAGCGCGGGCGGCAGTGCGATCGCCCAGGTCTGCGACGTCAGCAGCGAGGCTTCGGTGAAGGCCGCCTTCGATCGGGCCGAGGCGGAGTGGGGGATGGTCGATTCGGTGATCGTCAATGCCGGGATCACCAACGCGATGCCGGCGGTGAAGATGTCGGTCGAATCGTTCGACCAGCTGATGGCGATCAACCTTCGGGGAAGCTTCCTCACCGCGCGCGAGGCGGGCCTGCGCATGATCGCCGCCGGACCGCCGGACCCGTCAGTGCCGCGGCGCGTGGTCTTCATCGCCTCCACCACCGCGCGCAAGCCCGAGAAGGGAGCCGTGGCCTATGGCGCCAGCAAGGCCGGCATGGTGATGATCGCCAAGACCCTCGCCCTCGAGTGGGCGCGGCATGACATCAACGTCAACGCCATTCTGCCGGGCTTCATGCCGACGGAAATCGTCACTTCCTATCTCGAAAGCGATGAGGGCCGGCAGCAGATCGCCGGCTGGCCCCGCAAGCGCGTCATGCCGGTCGAGGACATCGATGCGGCGGTGCGGTTTCTCCTCTCTGCCGGGTCGCGTTCGGTGTCCGGCATCGAGCTTGTCGTCGACGATCTGCAGGCTCTGTGATGGCCGATGGAGATGAAGTCTTGCTGGCCGCAGCGATAGGTGAGGCAGCGCGCCTCGCCTTGCCGGATACGGCGCGCGTCGCGGGGCTGCGGCGGCTTTCCGGCGGGGCAAGCAAGGAAAGTTGGGCGTTCGATCTCGTCGCCGATGACGGCAAGGTCACGGAGGCGGTGCTGCGCCGGCAACCTGCCGAACTGCGCTTCTCGTTCAGCGGCCTGGAGAGCCTGGCGGACGAGGCGAGGCTGCTGCGCACGGTTCGGGCCGCAGGCGTGCCGGTGCCGCAGGTCTATTTCGAGCTTCCCGAAGGCTCACCTGCCGGCCAGGGCTATGCGATGGCGCGCATCGCCGGCGAGACAGTCGGGCCGCGCATACTGAAGGCGCCCAATCTCGCGGGAGCGCGGACGGTCCTTGCGCGGCAGTGCGGCGAGGCACTCGCTCGCATCCACGCGGTGCCGGTGGGCGGCCTTTCCGGACTGAAGTCGTACTCGCCCCTCCAAGCGCTCGCGGCCCTGCGTGAGCGCCATATGGCGACGGGTCAGGACCGCCCGGTGTTCGAGTTCGCCTTTTGCTGGCTCGCCCGGCATTTGCCGCCCGATGGCCCGCGAACGCTGGTGCATGGCGATTTCCGCAACGGCAACCTGGTCGTCGGTCCGGATGGCCTGCGGGCCGTGCTCGACTGGGAACTTGCCCATGTCGGCTCGCCCGTCTCCGACCTGGGCTGGCTCTGCGTGACGAGCTGGCGGTTCCAGAACCCTGACAACCCGGTCGGTGGCTTCGGTTCGCGCGAGGACCTGCTGACGAGCTATGCGGCGGCGGGCGGCACGCGGGTCGATCCCGTGGAACTCCACGCATGGGAGGTACTCCAGACCCTCTCCTGGGGGGTCATGTGCGCCGAGGTCGGAAAGACCTTCATGGACGGCGTGCGCACGGTCGAAGGCGCGATGATCGCACGGCGCGCGTCGGAGACAGAGTTCGACCTGCTGCGCCTGCTGCAGCCCGGGCATGGAGCCTGGTATGCAGGATAGGCCCGACGGCGCAGCGATCCTTCGCGCTCTGGAAAGCGAACTGAGGGCCGGCCTGGCCCCGGGGTTTGCCCAGAAGGTCGGCGCGAACGCCATTGCCCTTGTCTTGCGCGAGGCCGAACTCACCGCCTCGTCCGACGAGGCCGAGCGGTCGCGTCTCGCCCAACTGCTGGGCCGCGACGGCAGCCTGAAAAGCCTCAACCGCGCTTTGGCGCAGGCAATTCGCGACGGCACTCTCGATTGCGAGGACGATCAGCTCATCGCGCATCTGATCCGGACGACGATCGAGAAGCTGAACGTGGATCAGCCGACCTATCCGGCTTTTGTGGCCTGGCATCGGTCGACAGCCGGCGGAGTCCCCAAGGGAACGACAGCATGAACCTGGCGGAGAACACAGGAGCCCTCAAGGGACTGGTGGTCGTCGAGATGGGCCAGCTGATCGCTGGTCCCTTCTGCGGGCAGCTGCTTGGCGACATGGGCGCGGATGTCATCAAGATCGAACCGCCGGGGGCCGGCGACCCCATGCGGCAGTGGGGCAACGGGGACCGCAAGGTCTGGTGGGAGGTGATCGGCCGCAACAAGCGCTCGGTCTCGGCCGACTTGCGCCTCCCGGAGGGGCAGGAGCTGGCGCGGAGCCTGCTCGCCCGGGCCGACATCATGATCGAGAATTTCAAGCCCGGGACCATGGAGAAGTGGGGGCTCGACCCGGCATCGCTGCACGCGATCAATCCCCGCCTGATCATCGTTCGCATCTCCGGCTACGGCCAGACCGGGCCTTATGCGTCGCGCGCGGGGTTCGGCGGGGTGGCCGAAGCCATGGGCGGGTGGCGAGCGATCGTCGGAGATCCGGATCGCCCGCCGAGCCGGATGGGCGTGTCGATCGGCGACACCCTGACCGCAACCTATGGCTGCCTTGGCGCCCTGGCGGCGCTGCGCGCGCGGGACGTTACCGGTCGCGGCCAGGTGATCGATGCGGCGCTTTACGAGTCTGTCCTGCAGGTCATGGAAAGCCTGGTGATCGAATACGACGTGATGGGCATCGTCCGCCAGCGTTCGGGTTCGATCCTGCCCGGCATAGCGCCGTCGAACGTCTATCGGTGCCGCGACGGCGAATACATGATCGGGGCGAATGGCGACGCGATATTCGCGCGCCTGGCCGCGGCGATGGGCCAGCCGGAACTGGCGAGCGATCCGCGCTACGCGACCCATGTTGCGCGGGGCGAAAACCAGGCCGAGCTCGACGAGCTGATCAACCGCTGGACCGCGGAATTGACCGTCGAGCAACTCGAGGCGCTGGCGGTCGCGCACTCGATCCCTGCAGGCCGCGTGTTCCGCGCGCCCGACATGCTCGCCGACCCGCATTTCCAGGCGCGGGAAGCCATCGTCACGGTACCGCACCCGGAACTTGGCCCCGTGCGCATGCAGGGCTGCTTCCCTCGCCTCAGCGAGACGGCGAGCACGATCCGGCGTGTCGCTCCGCGCAGGCCGGGGGAACACAATCGCGAAATCTACGAGGAAATGCTCGGCCTCGGCGACGACGAAATCGCCGCTCTCGCCGAGCGCGGCGTCATTTGATCCTTTTGAGCAAAGGCTGACACATGGAAGATGTCTTCATCTACGATCATGCGCGCACACCGCGAGGCAAGGGGCGACCCGACGGGGCGCTGCATGAAATCCCGCCGGTTGAGCTGGTAACCCAACTCCTGCAAGCGGTTCGCGACCGGCACGGACTCGACACCGCGCTGCTCGACGACTGCGTGATCGGTTGCGCCCAGCCCGTGAGCGAGCAGGGGGGCGTGCTCGCCCGGGCGGCGGTGCTCAACGCCGGCTATGCCCAGACCGTCGCGGCGCAGCAGGTGCACCGTTTCTGCGCGTCCGGTCTCGAGGCCGTCAACAACGTTGCCGCACAGATCCGGTCGGGCATGGCCGGCGCGGGGATCGGCGGCGGCGTCGAGAGCATGAGCCGGGTCAAGATGGGCTACGATAGCGGGGCCTGGGCCGCCGATCCCTGGGTCGCCTATCACAACTACTATGCGCCGCAGGGGATCGGCGCCGACCTCATCGCAACGCTCGAGGGCTACACCCGCGAAGATGTCGACGCTTTTGCCGCCGAGAGCCAGCGCCGCGCCGCGCGGGCCTGGGACCAAGGCCGTTTCGCCGGGGCCATCGTGCCGGTGCGCGACGTCATGGGCGAGGTGGTTCTCGACCATGACGAGCATCGCCGCCCGGGCACGACCATGGAATCGCTGGCCAGCCTCACGCCGGCGTTTCCGGGCGTCGCGGCAATGGGCTACGGGCGCATTGCCCGGGAGCGCTACCCCCAGATCGAGGAACTGGTCCACGTGCACACGGGCGGCAATTCCTCGGGGATCGTCGATGGCGCCGGGGTCGTGCTGTTGGGTAACGCGGACTTCGGTCGTGCGGCAGGGTTGAAGCCGCGGGCGCGGATCCGCGCCTGGGCCACGGTGGGCTCCGAGCCGACGATCATGCTCACCGCACCGGTGGATGTTGCCAGGAAGGCCTTGCGCTTTGCGGGCATGAGCCCGGGCGACATCGACTTGTGGGAACTGAACGAGGCTTTCGCCAGCGTGGTGCTGCGCTTCATGGATCACATGGAGATCGATCACGCGCGGATGAACGTCAACGGCGGGGCGATCGCCCTGGGTCACCCGCTTGGCGCCACCGGCGCCATGATCCTCGGAACGGTCCTCGACGAACTCGAGCGCCAGGGCAGCGGCACCGCGATGACCCTCCTGTGCGCCGGCAACGGGCTCGGCATCGCGACCATCATCGAACGGGTATGAACATCATGAGCAACTTCCGACACATCCGGGTGGAGAAGGGCGACGATGGCGTGGCCGTCATCGTTCTCGACAATGCCGACGAGACCATGAATGTCGTCGCCGACGAATTCATCGCCGAGATGAACGGCGCCATCGCCGAACTTCGTGACGATGCTGCCGTTACCGGCGTCGTCATCACCTCGGGGAAGCCCGCCTTCATGGCAGGGGCCGACCTCAAGCTGATGGTGTCCTGCTACGGCCGGATGACCAGGCCCGAGGCCTACGAGTTCAGCCAGAACGCGACGCGAATGCACCGGGCGCTGGAGACCATGGGCAAGCCCGTGGCCTGCGCGATGAATGGCCTCGCCCTGGGCGGTGGCTTCGAACTGGCATTGGCATGCCACTACCGCGTTCTTGCGGATCACCCGAAGGCGATCGTGGGACTGCCCGAGGTCACGCTGGGTCTCTTGCCTGCCTCGGGCGGGACGCAGCGCATGGTGCGCCTTATCGGCATGGAGCCGGCGCTCGATCTGCTGCTGTCCGGTCGGTCGCTGAAGCCGGCACAGGCTCTCGCGGCGAAGATCGTCGATGCGATTGCGCCGGCAGACCAGGTGGTCGCCAAAGCCCGGGAATGGCTGGCAACGAACCCCGAACCGACGCAGGCGTGGGACCGGAAGGGCTACTTCAGGCCGGAGATGCGCGGCATGCTGGTTCCCGAAGTGGCCATGTCGGCTTCGGCGGCGGCGGCCAGGGTGGCTCGTGACAGCGGCTACAACGAGCCGGCCCCGATCGCACTGCTCGCCTCGGTCTTCGAGGGCATGCAATTGCCGATGGACAAGGCCCTGTCGGTGGAGAGCAAGTACTTCGCGCGCCTGCTCACCAATCCGGTGGCCCGGAACATCGTGCGCACGACCTTCATCTCCAAACTGGCTGCCGAGAAGGGAGCACGACGCCCCTCCGGCATTGCGCGCGCCACATTCACCAAGGTCGGCGTCCTGGGCGCCGGCATGATGGGTGCCGGTATTGCCCTGGTTACGGCAGCGGCCGGCATCGACGTGGTCCTGCTCGATCGGGACGTTCCTACGGCCGAGAAGGGCAAGGCCTATTCCGCCCGGATCTGGGGCAAGGCCGTCGAGCGCGGCCAGATGACGCAGGGCCAGATGGACGCCCAGCTTGCGCGCATTACCGCGACCGAGGACTTCGCCCTGCTCGAAGGCTGCCAGCTGGTGGTGGAGGCCGTGTTCGAGGATGTCGGCATCAAGGGCGAGATCACCCGCAAGGCCGAAGCGAAGATCCTGCCCGACGCGGTCTATGCCTCGAACACGTCGACCCTGCCGATTTCGGGGCTGGCGGAAGCTTCGTCGCGACCGGACCAGTTCATCGGCATGCACTTCTTCTCGCCGGTGGACCGAATGGGCCTGGTCGAATTGATCATGGGCAGGAAGACCTCGCCCGAGACGCTTGCCAGGTCGCTCGATTTCATTGCCCAGATCCGCAAGACGCCCATTGTCGTCAATGACAGCCGGGGCTTCTACACGAGCCGCGTCTTCCAGACGCTCGTCTTCGAGGGCGCGGCCATGATCGAGGAAGGGGTTGAGCCCGCCAGGATCGAGAATGCCGCCAAGGCCGCCGGCCTGCCCGTGGGCCCCCTTGCCCTGCTGGACGAGGTGACGATGGACCTGTGCGTCGCGATCGTCGGACAGGCCATTGCGCAAAAGGATCCGAACTACGTCATTCGCGGCGGCCTGCCGGTGATGCAGCGCATGATCGAGCTTGGACGCGGCAGCCGGAAGGCCGGGGCTGGTTTCTACGACTATCCGGCCGACGGTTCGCCCAAACGCCTGTGGAGCGGTCTGAGCAGGGAGTTCCCGCTCGCCGCCGAGCAGCCCGGGCAGGACGAGCTCAAGACCCGGTTCCTTTACGTTCAGGCGATCGAAGCGGCGCGCTGTCTCGAACAGGGCGTGCTGGAGACTGCCGAGGACGGTGACCTTGGGGCGATATACGGTTGGGGCTTCCCCGTCTGGACCGGCGGGACCTTGAGCTTCATCGATACGATCGGAATAGCGCAATTCGTGCGCGAAGCGGATCGCCTGGCCCAGGCATACGGGTCGCGCTTCGCGCCCTCGCAGTGGTTGCGCGACCGCGCCGCGCGAGGTGAGGCCTTCTATCCGCCGGCCAAGGCAGCCTGATGCAGCGCACGATCTTCGGGGAAGAGCACGAAGCCTTCCGTGACACGGTGCGCCGGTTCATGGTGGCCGAAGTTGCCCCCAACCGCGACAAGTACCGCAAGGCCGGCATGGTCGACCGCGAGCTTTACCGCCTCGCGGGCGGCCTCGGCCTGCTGTGCACCTGGGCGGACGAGGCCTACGGCGGGGCGGGTATCGACGATTTCCGGTTCGAGCAGATCATCATCGAGGAAAACGCCAGCAGCGGCGACGTTGGCTTCTACATCAATCTCCATTCCAACATCGTCGCACCCTATATCGCCAAGCTGGGCAGCGAGGAGCAGAAGGTGCGCTGGCTGCCGGGGCTGGTTTCCGGTGAACTGATCGGCGCGGTGGCCATGACCGAACCGGGCACCGGTTCGGACCTGGCCGGGATGCGGACCCGGGCCGAAGACAAGGGCGACCACTGGCTGCTCAATGGTGCCAAGACCTATATTTCCAACGGCATTCTCGGCGATCTCATCGTCGTCGCCGCGCGCACGGACCCCGAACGGCCGCACGGCGTCGGGCTGTTCGTCGTAGAGCGCGACATGCCCGGTTTCGAGCGCGGACGGCGGCTCGAAAAGATGGGCATGAAGAGCCAGGACACGGCCGAACTGTTCTTCAACGACGTGAAGGTGCCGAAGGCCAACCTGCTCGGGGAATCGGACAAGGGCTTCAAGTACCTTGCCCGGTTCCTGGCCCAGGAGCGCCTGGTCGTCGCGATCGGATCGGTGGCTGCGGCACAGGCGGCCTTCGCTCTCACCCTGGAATACGTCAAGGAACGCAAGGCGTTCGGCCGCGCGATCGGCACCTTCCAGAACAGTCGCTTCGCCATGGCCCGGATGCGAGCGGAAATCGACATGGCGCAGACCTATGTCGATCAATGCGTGATGCTGCACATCAACGGCCAGCTTTCGTCGGAAGATGCTTCCGGAGCCAAGCTGCTTGGCACCGAACTGGAGGGGCGGGTGCTGGACCAATGCGTCCAGTTGCACGGCGGCGCCGGCTATATGGAGGAATACCGGATCAGCCGGATGTACACCGACGCCCGCATCACCCGGATCTTCGCCGGCACCAGCGAAATCATGCTGGAAATCATCGGGCGCTCGCTCGGCCTCGACGACAGGGGGATCTGATGAGCGGCGCGGGGTTGGTGACTTACGCCTTGGAAGAGCGCGTGGCGCGGATCGGTCTCAACGATCCGGAGACGCTCAATTCCGCCACCGAGGCCATGGGCGAGCAACTCCTGGCCGCGCTGGACAGGGCTGCGGGCGAGGCCAGTGCGGTCCTCCTCACCGGCGAAGGGCGCGCCTTCTGTTCCGGGGCAAACCTGGCCGATGCGGCGGCGCTCGTCGCCGATCCCCTGCGTGAGGAGCGCAGCTCGAACGTGTTTTCAATCCCGTGATTGTCGCGATGCGGGCGATGGACCAGCCCATCGTCACCGCGGCGCGGGGCGTCATTGCGGGGGTGGGCTGCGGCATTGCCCTGGCGGGCGACATCATCGTCTGCGCGGAGAACGCCTATATCTTTCCCGCATTCCGCCACGTTGGCCTGGTGCCGGACGGTGGCGCAACCTGGCTGCTGAGCAAGGCGGTGGGCCGGGTCAGGGCCATGCAGCTCATGCTGCTGGGCGAGAAATTGCCCGCGAGCCTGGCCCTGGAGTGGGGGCTGGTGACCCAGGTCGTGGCCGACGGGCTCCTGGATGCGACGGCCAGGGAGATTGCTCGTGGGCTGGCTTCCGGCCCACAGTCGCTCGGCATGATCAAGCGGCTGGCGTGGGACGGCCTTGAATCCACGCTCAACGCGGCGCTTGGTGCGGAGCGGGCGAGCCAGTGCCTAGCCAGCAGGTCTGACGACTTCGTTGAAGGTGTGTCGGCATTCCTGGAGCGGCGCAGGCCGGCGTTCAAGGGGCGGCGCGGTGGGTGACGGCGGTGCCGCCGTGGTCTCGCGCGCCATCGTCAGTCATGGAAGCGCACGACCTCGGTGACGTGGCAACGCGGCGTTCGCACCTTTGCCGTGACATCGGCGGCGTCGGGAAAGCCGAAGGAAATGCCTCCCAGGATGCGGCGGTCTTCGGGGATCTGCAGGAGGCTGCGCGTCAGCGCCGAGTAACCGCCCAGCGAGCCTTGCGGGCAGGTGCCCAGCCCGGCGGCGGTGGCAGCAAGGAGGAAGCTCTGCATGGCCTGGCCGCAATCGGCCAGTTCGCGCGGTCCCGCCCAATCCGGGACACAGAACAAGGCGACGTGAGGGGCGTCGAAGAAGCGATAGTTTCTCAGCAGCGAGCGGATGCGGCCGGCCGTATCGCCCCTCTCGATCCCCTGCGCTGCGAACAGCCGCCGCGCAGCGTCGATCTGTCGCTCGCGGAAAACGCCCGCGTAGGGGCCTGCTTCGGCGATGTCGTGATCGGGCGCGGTCCCGCCCTCGGCCGCATGCAGCAGTGCTTCGCTCCATCGCCGCAGCGTGTCGCCGCTGACGATTTCGATGAACCAGGGCTGGATGTTGCAGTTCGAGGGCGTGGCAAGGGTGACCTCCAGCACCTTGTCGATGACCTCGCGGGGCACCTCGCGCGGCAGGAAGGCCCGGACCGAGCGGCGCGACATGGCCAATTCGCCGAGGGCGTCGATGGAAAGCGTGGGCGTCACCAGATCATTGTCTCCATTGCGGTTGGTGTCAGCGCTCCAACTCAGACGAGAGGGCGATCAGCAACTCGCCGGCCCTGGACAGCGAAGGCTCAGATGATGCTCTTCAGGCAAGCGTAATCTGATCGATAAGCGAATCGCGAACGGCCATTTCGTATTTGTATTGCTCCGCGCCGGTCAGTGGCGTGATTTCGCCTTGGCGGTCGGAGAGATCGTCGAAGCGGGCGAGCAATTCGTCCGCCACGTCCTCGCCCTGATCGGGGAATATCCCGCGCGTCATGCTGATGTGGGCTGTTTCGAAACTCCCGGCCCCGGCGAGCACGACCGCGCTGGTGGGCGCCTCTTCACTTGCCAGCATGACGACAGCGGGGCTGACGAGGGAGGGATCGAGGCCGGCGAGAGCGGATTGGGAATAGAGGTCGTTCGTCATCGCGGTCGCCGCGCTGGGGGCCAGGCAGTTCACTCTGATGCCCGAGCGTTCCCCCTCCAGCGCCAGGGTGCGCATCAGGCCGACGAGCCCCATCTTGGCCGCGGCATAATTGGCCTGTCCGAAGTTGCCGAAGAGCCCGGAGGAGGAGGTCGTGAAGATTACCCGCCCATAGCCTTGCTCGCGCATCGTGGCCCAGACGGCCTTCGTGCAATTTGCCGAGCCGATCAGGTGCACTTCGACTACCAGCCGGAAATCCTCCAGGTCCATCTTGGCGAAAGTCCTGTCGCGCAAGATCCCGGCATTGTTGACCAGGATATCGATGCGGCCCCAGGTCGAGATCGCCCGCTCGCACATGGCCTGGACCGCGTCGAGATCGGTGACGCTCGTCGCGCTGGCGATGGCCTCCCCACTGAAATCCGCGATCCTGGCGCAAACGGCACTGGCGGCGGCTTCGTCGACGTCGGCCACCACCACGCGTGCGCCTTTCCGGGCAAGCGCGATGGCGTGTGCAGCGCCGAGCCCGTTGCCCCCGCCAGTGACGATTGCCACCCGAGATGACAGATCAATTCCCATGGAAAGTCCTTCGCTTCAGTCTTCCTGCGTCGATGCGGCCGCGGCGAGCTGGATCAGGGCCGGACGCAGGACTTTGCCGCCTGCATTGCGGGGCAAGGCTTCAAGCACGATCACGGACCTGGGCGCCTTGTAGTGAGCCATGCGGTCGCGACAGCGATCGATGATGCTGCGTTCGGTCAGCCGCGCGCCGCCGCGGGGGACGACGGCAGCGGCAATGGCCTGGCCCCAACGCGCGTCGGGACGTCCGAAGACCGCGACTTCGGCGACGTCCTCGAACTGTGCGATCACGTTCTCGACTTCGCTGGGATAGACGTTCTCACCGCCGGTAATGATCATGTCTCCGCGACGGCCCACGACCCAGAGGAAACCTTCGGCATCGCGCCAGCCGAGGTCCTGCGTATCCAGCCAGCCGTCGGGACGGACGATCTCCCGGCGGACCGATCCCGCCAGATAGTGCGGGGCCGGGTAATCGAGGCGCACATGAATCTGCCCGATTTCGCCGGGGGGGAGCAGGTTTCCATCCTCGCCGACGATGCGGATCCGGTTGCCGGGGTTGGGCACTACGCTGGGCGGTCCGCTTTCACCCCAGTCTCTCAGATGGGCCGATGGCGGCAGGTGCCCGATACCGCACACGCTCTCGGTAAGGCCGTAGACTTGCGTCAGCCGGCAGGTGAAGTGCTTCTGCACCCGCTGCAGCATCTCGGGCGAAATCGGTGCGGCGCCATAGGCGATCATCTCCAGCGAGGAGAGATCGCGCGGCGCCGCGGCGAGGGCCTCCAACACCATGTCGAGCATGGTTGGCTGCCACTGGACGTGGCTCGCCTTGAGATCGGCCACGGCGGAGATCATCTTCTCCGGAGAGGCGGATGAAACGATGATCGCCGTGAGGCCGCCGCGCAGCGCATAGTTGCACCACATCCAGCCCGCCGAATGGAACATCGGCGCCACGATCTGCAGTCTGGACCCTGGTCTAAAGGCAAGCGTCGTGGGGCTGCGAACCGCATGCTCTACCGAGCCGATGGTGAATTCGACCGCCTTGGGTAGACCCGAACTCCCGGAGGTGAAGAAAATCTCGCAAGGGTCGTCGTCGTCCACTGCAACGGGTTCAAAGTGCGGATGGCGCGAGGCCAGTTCGAAGAAGGGCTCGCCAGTAAGGACAACCGGAATGTCGGGACGCAGCGGTGCGACGAGGTCAGGGTCGCCCACGATCAGGTCGACCGGGATCGCCTCGAGCAGGCTGGACAGGTCCTCGGGGGTCAGGCGCCAGTTGAGCGCAGTCAACACGAGGCCTGCCCGACGGCAGGCGACCAGCAGGATCGGAAACTCGGCGCAGTTGCGGCCGAGCCAGCCCACCCGGTTCCCCTTCGCCAGCCCCTGTTCAGCGAACGCCGCAGCGAGGCCGTTAGCCAGGCTATCGAGCTGGGACCAGGTAATGGTGCGGCTTTCCGTGACCAGGGCCGGCGCGTTCGGCGTGGCCGCCGCGTGCGAAGCCACCCTGCGCTCCGTACGCCCGGGCGCATCGCCGGGAAGGGGGGACCATTCAGTCTGCGGCATGGAGCCAGGCAAGCCCACTGGATCCGCGACCACGCCCGAAAGACCGGGCAGGCGGGCTGAACCCGCGGCTCACAGCCGGACGGGCCCGAGCTCGACCCCGAGCATGTGCTTGCCGTAAGCCTCGCAAGCATCCTCGGCATCGAGGATCACATGGGTGCGAACGGTGTTGATGTCGCGCTGCAGCTGCTGGAACACGGAGCTTTCGGACTGGCCCCGCGCGCCGGCGGCGCTGACGATGTCGTTGACGATGTCGGCGCATTCCTGGGCCCCCAGCGCGATATCGCGCCGGCATTCCAGGCGCTGTTCGATCGTCGGCTTCTCGCCCTGCGCAATCTGGGCGTCGAACCTGGCGAACAGCGCCCGGACGCGGTCATGGTAGGCGGCGTGGCGGCTGAGCGCCCGGGCCACGCGAATCTGCGTGCTTGGGCGTGCCTTGTGATCGATACCACCATAGCCGTCGCGCGAACGGGTGTAGTCGATGAATTCCTCGATCGCCCGGCGGGTCAGTCCGAACGTCACCCCTGCGGTCGCCAGCAGCAAGACGATGTGCAGGGGCGTCTTAAGTCCGCTGAAGTCCGGATGGGCCGCCGCGCCGGGCGTCCTGCCGCGCATCAGATCACGCTGGGGAAGAGTCCGGTGATCGGGCACGAAGACGTCTTTCGCGATGAAGTCCCGGCTACCGGTGCCGCGCATGCCGGCGACAAACCACGCGTCGACGACCTGGACCTCATCGGCGGCCATGAGGACGTTCAGCGTCTCCCCCGGCTCTCCCCCTTCGACCGCGGCGATGCCTCCGACCCACTCCGCGAAGTCGATCCCGGTGGCGAAGCTCCAGTGACCGTTGACCACCACCCCACCCGGAACGCGGCGCGCGGTTCCTCCTGCCCCGGACGCCGTCAGCGGAAACAGGGCGTAGCCCCTGCCGCTGAAGACCTCGCGCTGGGCTTCCAGGGGGAAGTGGGCCAGCAGCCAGTGGTGAGTGGCAAGGATACCGAACAGCCAGCTGGTCGAGGCATCGCCCTCGGCGAGCGCGACCCCGACGTCGAAGAAGCTGGCGAGGTCGCACTCGCTGCCGCCGAAGGCCTTCGGCGCCATCATCTGGAGCAGTCCGCAGTCCAGAAGATCGTCGATGGTTTCCTGCGGGATGCGGCGGAGCCGGTCGGCCTCGGGACCACGCGCCCGCAAGCTCGGGATCAGCGCTCGGGCCCGGTCGACGAACTGGTCGCCGGCGGGTTCCTGCCCCAGGACTTCTGAAAGTTCCGGTCTAGCCATCAAATTCATACTCTGTTTCACCCGCGAACGCTGACGCATCCCGCACAGGTCGCGACCCGGCCGACCCGCTGTGAGAAGCTGGCTTGCCTCATGCCAGCCTGACCTGAAGCGACTTCACGCCGCTGACGAAATTGCTCCGCAGGTAGCGCGGTTCGCTGACTGCCTCGATGTTGGGGAAGCGCGTGAGGAGACGCTGCAGCAGTATCCTCAGCTGCATGCGGGCGAGCCGCGCGCCGAGGCAATGGTGGATGCCGACGCCGAAGCTGACGTGCTGTCGTGCCTCCGGCCGGGCAAGCTCGAGCGCATGCGGGTTGGTGAAGACTGCCGGGTCGCGGTTGGCCGCGCCATAGAGCATGACCACCCGATCGCCGGCGCTGATCGAGCGGCCGCCGAGCGAGACATCCTCTTTCGCGACGCGCATCATCTGGATGACGGGCGTGACGAACCGCTGCAGTTCCTCGATCGCGTGGTCGAGACCGTCGAGATTTGCAGCGAGCCAGGCCCGCTCGCGCGGGAACTTGCTTAGGGCGACGATCGACCCGGTCAGCGAATTGCGGGTGGTCTCGTTGCCGGCAGCGAGGAGCAAGGTGAACATGCCGTCGCGTTCAGGGCCATCGATGGGCTTGCCGTCGATCGTGGAATTGGCGACGACACTGAGGAAGTCGTCCTGCGGGTTGCGCCGCCGCTCGCCCATCAGCCGCCGACCGTACTCGAAGACGTGTTCGAACACCGCCGTGGTCTGTTCGGGGGTGACGGCATATTCCGGATCCGAAGTGCCGACGAGCTGGTTCGTCCAGTCGAAGATCTTGTCCTCGTCCTCACGCGGGATTCCGAGCAGCAGGCACAAGGTCTTGATCGGCACGGAGGCAGCGAATTCACTGACGAACTCGATCTCGTCGCGTCCGTGCAGCTTCGCCACCATCTCGTCGACGAAGGCCTCGACCTTGTCGCGCACCGCCGCGAGCGAGCGGGGCATGAAGGCCGCTTCCATCGGTCGGCGCAGTTCCTCATGTCGCGGCGGATCGAGGGTCAGGACGGTGCTCGAGATCGCGGTCCGAATTTCGGGTTTGAGTTGCGCCATGCCGCCGATCTCGAACAGCCGGAAACCCTGCGTCGAGGTGAACCGCCTGGTGTCGCGCGAAACGGCCTGAACCTCGGCATGGCGGGTCAGCAGCCAGTACGCCGGCCGCCCCTCGCGCGACAGGACGTAGTGAACGGGGTCTTCGGAGCGCAGCAGATCGTAGAGATCGTGCGGATGACCGTTCTCGAATACCCGGGCATCGGCAATGTCCACATCGGGCCCGGCGAGACCGGTATTTTCCTGGGCGCTTGTCATCATGATGATCTTCCAACCTGTTTCGACGCGCTGGTCAGAAATTGACCGCCAGCCAGTCCTTCACGTGATTTGCCGCGATTTTGACTTCTTCCGGCTGGCCGGTGAAATAATGCGACGCGCCTTTGACGACACGATGCGTCTGCGGGGCGTTCACCGCAGCCGCCATGAGGCGGCGCGCGTGACTGGGGGTGCAGGCATCGTCGGCGCTGTTCTCGATCACCAGCAGCGGCACGGTCACGCGCGGGGCGCACTTGAGGCCGTCCGCCTGGGAGTCGTCATAGGACCATTGCGACAGCCAGCTGCGCAAGGTTGAAAAGCGGGCCAGCCCGACCGGCCCGTCGTTGGCGACGAACGGGTCGCCAAGCATGCACCTGCTGTTCGGGCGGTCGCTCGGCTCCAGGGTCGGATCGAGGAAGCGCGGATCGGCCATCGTTCCATGCGTGACGAAGCCGCGCTCGTGATGCTCGAGACCCAGACGCTTCAATTCCGCCAGTTGCTCCTTCACCCGGGCCGTTATGCGCCGGTTTCGGGCGACCTGGGCCGCGCGATAGCGGGCCATGAATTCCGCGCTGTAGGGCGGACGGTTGGGATTGCGAGGATCGTAGATGTTGAGTTCAATGGTCCTCTCGAACTGACGATCCTCGTCCTCGATCGACGGGTCGAGCCATTCGGTCAGGGTCAGGTTGCGCGAGAGGTGGGCTGCCAGCAGGGCGATCCCATCGGCGGGGATCAGCTTGGCCGCCACGAGATCGACCGGTTCCCCGGCCGGCGTGTGCGTGACCCGGGGGTCTTCCGCTTCTGCCTGATAGAACAGCGACAGGGCCCCGCCGCCGCTCCATCCGCCGAGAATGACTTTTGCGTACCCCAGCCGTTCCTTGGCATCGCGGACGGCGGCGCCGAAGTCGAGCGCGCACTTCTCCATGATCAGGGCGTTGTCGATGCCGCGATAGCGCGTGTTGGCATAGATGACATGCACCCCGGCGCGCGCGAGTGCGTTGGGCAGGGGAAGCCAGGCCCCTCCACCGATCGGGTGCGAGAAGATGACGACGGTGTCGGAGGGTGTCTCGGGCCGCAGGAGGTGCGCCTCGATGACGACCTGGCCTTCCACGCCGCCGTAGACATCCTTGAAGGTGACGGGTTCCTGGTAGACGATGAGGTAGGGAATCCGCTCGTATTTCATGCGCCGGTGCCTTCACGCGGTGCCGACGCGCGGCGATCGAGCGCCTCGGCGCCGAATTTGCGGATTTTCTCTTCGCGCGTCCGCGCGGTCCAATCCGCCAGGGTCTCGCGGAAGACGCGGCCTTCTTCGGCAAGGATCTCATCGTGGTTCGGTTCACGCACCGTGATTTCGACCTGGATGCCATTGGGATCGTACATGTACACCGACTTTACGAAGTCGTGGTCGATCGGGCCGGCGCACTTGATGCCCGCGGCCCGGATGCGCGCCTGCATCGCCAGCATGTCATTCAGGTCCTTCGCCTCGATCGCGATATGCATGTCGAAACTGTCCTTGCGGTCGAACCAGGCGGGATCGGCGTCGCCGGGAGCATCGAAGAAGGCGATGAAACTGCCGTCGGCCAGACGGAAGAACAGGTGCATGTAGGGGTTGTCGGCGCCGGTGCCCGGGACGACATCGATGACCAGGCCGGCGGCTGCAGGCAGGCCCAGGACGTCCTCGTAGAACCAGCGTGTCTGCTCGGCGTCCCGGCAGCGGTAGGCAGCGTGATGGATGGGTCCCAGCCGCGTGGCGGAGGTCGTGCCTTCGGTCATCGTTCGTCCCAGTGTCGCCTCGATGCCCGATGGAACCATCGCGCTGCATTAATGTCAAGTAGCTTTACAACAAACATTCGGCTGGTCTAATGCCGTGCCGGAGTTTCCAGTTTCTCGCCCCGAACCGGGCCGGAGCCGGAAACGTCCGTGGCGCTGCCGCCTGGAGAGGGTCGTCGACCGCTCCGGCGGCCTAATCGATGGGACGTGCGGAATGAAGGTTGCCTGCAATCGCCTGCCCGATCTGGCGGGGTGCGACCTTGGCTGGTCGGACTGGCTGACCATCGACCAGGCGCTGATCAATGGCTTCGCCCAGGCGACAGGCGATCACCAGTGGATCCATGTCGATGTGGAGCGCTCGGCTTCTCATGGCGGCACCATTGCCCACGGCTTCCTCACGCTGGCGCTGATCCCGCAAATGGCGGCCGGCTTGCTCGAGATTTCCGGCGCCGCGCGGCTGCTGAATTGCGGCGTCAATCGCGTCCGCTTCCCGGCCGCGGTGCGCAGCGGAGCCCGGATCCGGGTTCACCAGGTGATCGAGGCCGTCTCGCCGCGCGCAGGCGGATTCGAAGTCATTTCCAACTTCACCGTGGTGAGCGACCGCGACGAGAAGCCGGTCTGCGTGGCGCAGTCGGTCATTCTGGCAATCCGGCAGTGAACACACCGGCCGCCCTGGCCAATGGGGAGTAGCTCATGAACGTTTTCATCCCATTCTATTCCCGCGGGGGTGCGACCGAGGCGCTGGCCAAGGCCGTCGCCGAAGGAGCCCTTGCCGCGGGAGCTGTCGTGCGCTTGAGGCGCGCGCGCGAGATCGTCGGTCCGGAAGTGATGGGGCGCGTTCCCGGGTGGCTCGAACAGGCCGAGCGGATGAATGCGGAATATCCGGCTCCGACGGAGGACGACGCGAAGTGGGCCGATGCCATGATCCTCGGATGGCCGACCCGGTTCGGCCTGATGTCGTCGGAACTCAAGGCCTATGTCGACAGCCTGGGCGGGTTGTGGATGCGCGGGAAGCTGAACCTCAAGGTGGGTTCGTCATTCACGTCCACCTCGACCGTCCATGGCGGCAGCGAAGTCACCAACCTCACGATGTTCGTGCCGATGATTCACTTCGGGATGATCATCGTGCCGCCCGGGTTCGGCGATCCGGTCATGTTTAGGGCCGGCACCCCCTATGGGGCATCGGCCCATTCCGCCAAGGTGCCCCCGCAGCTCCCGGGCCAGGATGCGCTCGACGCCGCCCGTTACCAGGGCGAGCGCGTCGCTCGCGTGGCCCAGGCGCTGGTGTCCCTGCGGGCCGCTGGAAACTGAAGGAGGCGATGCGGTGCCGCCGCGTCTAGGCGCGGACCCAGCCGCCGTCGCACATCCATGTCTGGCCGTTGATCCGGCCGGCTTCGTCTGAAGCCAGGAACGACACTGCCGCCGCGATCTGCTCCTTCGTGGTCAGCTGGGGGACGGCCTGCTGCCGAATGACCGAAGCCGCGAGCAGATCGAATTTCTCGAACTTTTCCCGCGTGCCGTCGGTCTCGGTGAAGCCGGGGGCGATGACGTTGGCGGTGATGCCATCCTTTCCGTAGCGGGCAGAGAGGGCGCGTGCAAAGCCGGTGAGCGCCATCTTGCTGGCAATGTAGGCCGAGACGTCGCGCCTCACTATGCCGATCGTGCCCGATGCGATCAGGACTAAGCGGCCCCATCCCGCGGCGCTCATGCCTGCGACCGCGTGCTGCGCAATCACCAGCGCGGCGTCGACGTTGACGGCGTGGATGCGGCGCCAGGTCGCGAGCGACAGTTCGCTGAGCGGGGTCGTCGGGAACAGCGCCGCATTGTGGACGACAATGTCGCAAGGCCCGCCCCATTCGGTGACCTCAGCCATCATTGCCGGGATCTCCCGGGAATCGCCGAGGTCGCAGGCAAATCCCCGGACGCGTTCCCCGGTCGGGTCGAGACGTAGGGCGGAAGCGCCCGCGTCCCGGACGTCGACGATCGCAACCCGGATGTTGCCGGCATGCAGCCGGGACGCGATCGCGAACCCAAGCCCCCTGGCCCCACCGGTGACGAGCGCTGTGCGCATGCCCGGTTCGGCCCCATTCCCAGCTAAACGCATCGCCTGTCCACTATGTAAATTAGATTTACATTATGGGGGCTATCCGAAAGCTGTCCGGGTGGCAAGCCGGTTACTCTCCTCATGGAGGCATGCAGTCGGCGCGGCAGTAAGAGCCGCGCCGCTTGGCCAGCGGCCAGGGCGAGGTGCAGGTGACATGCCCGATGGAGCCGCTTGACGTCGGGCGGATAAGCGGTTCCAAGGCACGCGGCGTTTGGAAAGAAAGCTTACCATGGCAAGAGACGGTTTTCTGATGATGGATCTTCTTCGAGCCCTCTACTGGGTCGACGAAGCTCTGCAGGGGGGGCTGAAGGCGCATGGTTGGAAGAACGTGTCGCGCGCGCAATCGCTTATCCTGATCAATATCGCGTCCGGGGTTCACCGGGCATCGGCTCTGGCCACCAATCTCGGCGTGACGCGGCAGGCGATCAGCCAGATGCTTGCGGACATGCAGAAGTCGGGCATCATCGAATTTCAGCCGGATCCGACCGACAAACGTGCGCAACGGGTGATCTTCAGCGAAAAATCGGCCACACTGCGCGACGACGCCATGTCGATCCTGCGTGAGATCGAGTGGGAGTTGACGCGGCGCCTGGGGCGCAAGCGCATGGCCGCGCTGCGCGATGCGCTGGCGATTGAATGGGGCGCCGTGCCCGAATACGAACCGGTGGACGGCCGCGCCTGAGCGGTCGCGCTACATAGTCAATATAATTGACTGAAGTCGCATCATCCCATATCGCCCTCCCAGCGAGGATAGGCGCAGGATGGACGCAGCCGAGGGATTGACCGTGATCGTGGCGGGTGAGTGCGATGCTCTCCGCAGCGCATTGATATCTGCGTTCAGCGACGGCGGCGCCCAGATCATGACAATCGGGCCCGCAACTGACGACCATGCGCTCTCGTCACCGGGCGCGGCGCGCAGGGACGGGCACTTCGTCGTGGACTGCGGATGCGAGAAGAGCATGCGCGAGGCGTGCGAACGGATTGTCGAGGCCCGGTCCGGGAAGCTGGTGCTGATCGCCCTGGTTGACCGGCTCGACCAAGGGCCGCTCGAAACGATCACGCTGGATCGCTGGCGCGAGAGTTTCGGGACCGCGGTGGAAACCCCGCTCGTTCTCACACTCGGCCTCATGGAGGCGATGCTCGCGGACAACTGGGGTCGGATCATCGCCATTGTCGGCAACAGCGGCAATGAGGATGTCCAGGGCATGGCCCGGCTTACCGCCGAGGCCGGGCTCATCGGGCTGGTCAGGGCGCTTGCCAGCGACCTCGGGCAATCCGGCGTGACCGCAAACGCCGTAGTAAGGGGAGGGCCGGAGCGCGCGGACTGCGTCCCTGCCGATCCGTGCTCCAGCGACGGGGATTTCGTGGCCAGCGCGGTAGCGCTCGCGACATACCTGGCGGGCAGCGAGTCCGGAATGTTGTCCGGCCAGACGCTCAGGGCGTGATCGGCACGTCGCGCGGGGCGCTGCAACCGTTCGCAGGGAAAGTAATCAAGTAGATTGACAAAAGGCCCGTCACCACTAACGTTTGTGGTTCAACAACTTCTTGCGCGGGTGCCGCGACGGAGGAGGGAGAGTGGCAGACGAAATGGCTATGGAACCGCGGGGTTCTTCGGCAGGGCACAATGGCGGTACGGTCCTGGTGACCGCCGGCTTCGGCATGCAGGCGCAGCTGTTGATCCCGCTGCTCGCTGCCGCGGGTCTGCGGGTCAGGGCGATGCGCGCCAGCCAGGGCGACGGTCCGGGCCCGCTGGAGCTCGGGGCTCACGAAGTGGTTGTCGGCGACGCATCCGACCCTGACGACGCCCGGCGGGCGCTCGAAGGCGTCGATCGGGTCTACCACGTGGGGCCGACGTTCCATCCCCGCGAACGCGAGATGGGCATCAACATGGTCCGGCAAGCGCGCGAGGCCGGCGTTCGGCACTTTGTCTTCAGTTCGGTCCTGCACCCGATCCTGACCGGACTGACCCAGCACGTCCACAAGCGCGAGATTGAGGAGTGCCTGCTGGAGTCCGGCCTGAACTTCACCATCCTGCAACCAGCCGACTACATGCAGGCCTCGATCGGCGGCTATTCCGCCCATGGCGACACCTATGCGCTGGGATGGGTTCTCGAGCGCCGTCAGTCGCTGGTTGACCTGAACGATGTGGCTGAAGTTGTAACCAAGGTGCTGGTCGAGGGTGAGGTTCACCATGGGGCGACCTACGAGCTGTGCAGCGCAGATTGCCTGACCGCACACGAGATCGCGCAGGCCCTCTCCGAAGCGACCGGCCGCACGGTGACCGCGCGCATGATCCCCTGGTCTGAGAAGGCATACCGGGCCTTTTTCAGGACCGACGATCTCGATTCCGTCCGCTACGGCGTCGCTGCGTTCGAGACCCTGAACGGCTGGTACGACAGGTTCGATTTCGTCGGCAACAGCAATGTCCTGCGCATGCTGCTCGGCCGCGAACCCACCCGCTATGCCGAATTCGCCCGCAGGTTCCTCGCGAGAACCCCTTATTTGACAAGTTAATTGACATAAATCTGCGGGAGCCTACCGTGCGTCGCGCAAGCAGGCCGACAGGATGGGAGTTGAATCTGCAATGACTGCGCACGATCGGCTGGACGGGAAGGTCGCCATTGTCACCGGCGGGTCGCGGGGAATCGGGCTGGCGATAGCCCAGGCCTTCGCCGATGCGGGCGCGCAAGTGACGGTGACCGGGCGAAGCGAGACATCCCTCGCCGCAGCTGCCGCATCCCGTCCGGGCCGCATCACCCCGCTCCGCGGCGACGCCAACGACGTTGCGGCGATCGGGGCCTGTGTGGCCGAGGTCATGGCGCGGCACGGCAGGATCGACATTCTGGTCAACAATGCCGGCGGCCTGCTCAAGTTCGGAGGATTGCTCGATCTCCCGGCGGAACTGTTCGAGGAGACGATCCGCTTCAACCTCCTTTCGCCGTTTCATTGGGCGCGCGCCGTGTGGCACGCCTCAATGGCGCGCGCTGGCGGCACCATCATCAACATCAGTTCCACCAGCGGTTTGCAGCCGGTGCGCGCCATGGGCGGCTACTCGGTCGGCAAGGCGGCGCTCAATGCCCTGACCCAGGTGCTGGCGGGCGAGCTCGGCCCCGGCGTGCGGGTGAATTGCATCGCCCCGGGGCTGACGCGCACCGACGCCACCGCGGGTTTCACCGATCGGCCCGACCTTGCCGGCGCCGTCCCGCTCGGCCGGGTCGGCGAGGCCACCGACATCTCGGCGGCCGCCCTGTTTCTCGCCTCGGCGGAAGCCGGCTGGATCACGGGTCAGGTGCTGGCGGTCGATGGCGGCATAGTCGTTGGCAATCGCCAGTTGCGCGGCAAGGAGGCCTGAATGACCATCAAGGTGATACAGTGGGCGACGGGTGCGATCGGCAAGACCTGCCTGCGGCAGGTTATCGACCATCCCGACCTCGAACTCGTCGGCCTCTACGTCTACTCCGACAAGAAGGTGGGCAAGGACGCCGGGGAGATTGCGCGGCGCCCGGAGACCGGGATCAAGGCGACCAACTCGGTCGACGAGATCATCGCGCTCGATGCCGACGTCGTCCTCCACCTTCCGCTCAATCCGCCCGTAACCTTCGACGAGCATGACGAAGTGATCAAGCGCCTGCTGCGGTCGGGCAAGAGCGTCATCACCACGGTTGCCCATACCTTCCCCAAGGCCGAGGGCGAGGCCTATTTGCAGGGGTTCGAGGACGCCTGCCGTGAAGGTGGTTCGGTGCTGCTGGGCACCGGCATCAACCCGGGATTCATTGGCGAGCGCCTGTCGATCCTGCTTACCGGCGCCTGCGCCAAGGTCGACCAGGTGACCGTGACCGAGATCTACGACGTGAGCGAGGTGCTGTCGCCGGGGTTCATCTTCGATCTCATGGGGGTCGGCCTGCCGGTGGCCGAAGTGGCAGGGGGCGCGCGCGCTTCGAATATCTTCCGGCACATCTTCGGCGAAGTGGTCGCCTATGCCGGGCATGCGATGAAGATCGAGTTCGACGAAATCCGCCCCGATCACGAATTCGCCATCACCGAAAGAGAACTGACCTTGCCGGCGGGAACAGTTCCTGCCGGCGGCGTGGTCAATTTTCGCTGGCGGTTCCACGGGATGAAGGATGGGCAGCCGTTCTTCACCATCCAGATGCTGTGGATCTGCGACCGCAGCTTGCCCGGCTGGGACAGGTCCGACGGCTGGGAGGTCGAGATCAAGGGCGCCCCGGGGATCAGGGCTCGCGTCGACCTGGTCGAGCCGGAGGGCTTGGCGGATCGGTCGAAAGCCATGCAGTACTGCGTGGCGGGGCCGGTCATTCGCGCCATTCCCGAGGTCATGCGGGCCGAGCCGGGAGTGCTCACGATCCCGGCCTTTGCACCGTTCACGCCGCGCATGACGTGAGCGCTGGGGAGAGCGGACCGGGCACCTTTGCTTCCAGCCGAGAGCTGATGCCGGACTATGTCTCGGCCAAGCAGCTCCTCTGTGCACTTGGTACCTCGGCTCATGGCCTGTGGTGACTGCCGAACTCCTAGCGACAAGAATCAGTGACAGCGGACCTACGAGGAACTGCAACAGAATGACTGGTTTCGTGCAAGGTCTCGGGCGCTTGCGTACGAAAGCCTGCAAAGCAGGATCCGCGGGCCTCACGCGCTGGTTTATGTGTATAGGTTGGATGGTTTTGACCGGTAGCCGCGTTCGGTGCGTGACGTGCTGACGGAACGATCAATATGACGAGCAGGGTTCTGATCTGCCCCCTTCTGAGTGGCCCAATTCCTATTTTAGAATTGGCTACGAAGGAGGAAGGAAATGGCAAGGAAGCACAAGCCCGAGGAGATCATTGGCAAGCTGCGTGAAGCCGAGATC
>Ga0068855_100001202_pt1 | contig 32186 bp, 24 predicted proteins | sample KBSCornC52_FD_66592 | JGI IMG/M metagenome (GOLD analysis project Ga0068855, IMG submission 66592) | Corn rhizosphere microbial communities from Kellogg Biological Station, Michigan, USA - KBS Corn C5-2 | ecosystem: Host-associated > Plants > Roots > Rhizosphere > Soil ...
AAAGCTTGCCTTTTTTTGTTCATAGATCCAGCGGCGAAAATGCACCAGTAACAATGAAAGAAAGAATAATAATAATCCGTCGGCCCTGATGCCGCTTAGCCAAAAAACAAGTGGTGGAAAGAAAAAGATCACCAGCAGTAAGGGCCTGCGTTTTGCCGGAAATTCTTTTGCCAGTATTTTGAATAACCAATAAGGTCCCCAGAAAAGAATAAAATTGAAGAACACCACATTTATATAATAATTACCACGGCTGAAAATATTCACAAAGCCCAGCGTTTTGGTAATGCCATCGTTTTCGAGCGTTTTAATATATACGTTAAGGCCATGCCAGAAACCGCCACCTGCCCAGGCGAATGATGGCGCCGGTCCTATTTCTGTAAAGAAGAGGCCCGTGTTATGCAATAATTTTTGATACTCTTCCAGCGACTGACGATGAAGCATCCATGTATCATCTCCATTATAGTAATGCAGATAAACGTAGCCGTACAAACAGCCCATGAGTACTTTGAACATAAACGCGGCCGTCAGTTCGGTAACTGATAGCAAGCCGGCTTTACGGGTAAGGCGGTAAAGGAGGTAAATAAATATAGCACTATAAATAATGAAGCCGGCTACGTACATGCTTAAAGGGTTGAACGTTACAGATTACACGGGCAAACTTAGCGACCTTTGCGTCTCCTTTGCGCCCTGAGCGAAGTCGAAGGGTTTGCGTTAACAAAACCATCTCTAATGGGAACGAAAAGAACGCTAAGAAGCCGCAATGAACGCAAAGACAAGCTGAACAATTTTAAGCCTCTGTAATCTGTAACTTGTAATTACTGGTCAAATGTATAAATTTGAAGCTAATATTGACTGATGTATAACGAGGCACATGCCCACAAGTTAATAGCTTTTGTATCCAATAGCGCCTGGTCGGTATACAATTTCAGGTTAGATGTGATCCGTTATCTCATCAATCAGGGATTTAGTATACTGGTCCTGGCACCCGATGATGACTACTCCGCCGGTTTGCGTGAAAACGGCTGCCGGTTCATTCCCCTCGACTTCAATAATAAAACAGAGAACCCTATTGAGGATCTATCGTTTTACCGGCAGTTGAAAGAGCTGTATCAGGAACACAGGCCCGATTTCATCTTTCACTATGTTGCCAAACCAAATATTTACGGTTCTCTCGCTGCTGCGGCCATTGGTATTCCATCGGTAGCCGTGATAACCGGATTGGGATATCCGTTTGCCAAACGCAATTTATTATATCATATAGTAAAGCAATTGTATAGAAGAGCCCTTCGCAAAACCCGCGAAGTGTGGTTTTTAAATAATGAAGATGCCAAGGTATTCATCAGCGGAAAAATAGTGAATATCGAAAAGGTAAAAGTATTGCCCGGTGAAGGCATCGACACCGATTTTTTTTCTTTCCCTCAAAGAAGCATCAAAAAAGACAGCGATCCCTTTACATTCTTAATGAGCACCCGTTTGCTGAAAAGTAAGGGCATCAGCTTGTATGCCGATGCGGCCCGTATTTTAAAGAAAAAGAATTATGCCGTTCGTTTTGAGCTGATCGGTTTTTTTGAAGCGCATCACCCCGATTCTATTTCAGCCGATGACCTTGAACGCTGGCAAAAAGAAGGATTGATCCACTATGGCGGTTTTGCCAGGGATGTTCGTCCGTTTCTGGAAAAAGCAGATTGTTTTGTATTTCCCTCCTTTTATAATGAAGGCGTACCCCGCTGTTTAATGGAAGCCGCCAGTATGGAATTGCCCGTAATTACCTCTAATAACAGAGGTTGTAAAGAAGTGGTTGTCAATAATGCCACCGGCTATATGTGTCACGTACAGGATCCCTTCGATCTGGCCGATAAAATGGAAAAGATCATCAATCTTCCCGCCGAAGAACGCCACCGCATGGGCCGCAATGGCCGCTCCCTCGTAATCAAAAAATTCAATATTAAAAAGGTTATTGAGGAGTATATGGATACGCTCAACAGGGATTTAATTGATTAATTTGAAGATTTATGACATCGGAATTTCATGGTCTGAAGGTTTGAACGTTAACCTTTTAGATAGCTATTTCACTTTCAAAGTTTAAAAATTTTGAGATTTTAAAATTCGATTTTAGACACGCGCTTCATTTTCAGATTTTCAAATTTTCGAATTTTCAAATTCGATAAGCTGGCAGACTGTTTGTACTTTTGCGCTTTCTTAAAAAGCTGACAACGAAAGTTTGCAATTGGCAATCAGCAGTTTGCATTTCAACCCATTGCCAACTGCCAACTGCCCACTGCTTTAACAGTGGGTCTGCCATTAGTCGGCATTTTTTTAACTATTAATCATGGAAGTAACAGTAAAAACGGCTCAACAACTACGTCTTACCGAAGAAGAATTTGAACTGATCAAACAAAAGCTTGGCCGCACGCCCAATTTTACCGAATTGTGCGCCTTCAGCGGTATGTGGAGTGAGCATTGCAGTTATAAGAACTCTATTAAATGGTTGAAAACTTTACCGCGCGAGGGCAAAAAAATGCTCGTAAAGGCCGGTGAAGAAAATGCCGGGTTGATGGACATCGGCGATGGCTACGGCGTTGTATTTAAAATTGAATCACATAATCACCCTTCTGCCATTGAACCTTTTCAGGGTGCAGCCACAGGGGTAGGAGGTATTCACCGCGATATTTTTACCATGGGCGCCAGACCCATTGCCTCACTCAATTCACTTCGCTTTGGTAATTTAAAAGAAGCAAAAACACAACATCTGCTGGCAGGCATAGTTCATGGCATTGGCCATTACGGCAACTGCTTTGGCGTACCTACTGTAGGTGGTGAAATATATTTTGAACAATGTTATCATACCAACCCGCTGGTTAATGCCATGAGCGTTGGTATTGTAAAAAATGGCGAAACCATTTCTGCTACTGCAAAAGGATTGGGTAATCCGGTGTTTTTTGTAGGCTCAGCTACCGGTAAAGATGGTATTGGCGGCGCGTCATTTGCGTCAGCCGATATTACAGCCGAAAGCGCTGAAGAATTACCTGCTGTACAGGTGGGTGACCCTTTTCAGGAAAAGAAATTGCTCGAAGCCTGTCTTGAAGTAATAAAAACCGGCGCTGTAGTAGGTATGCAGGACATGGGTGCTGCAGGTATCATATGTTCAACTGCCGAAATGAGCGCCAAAGGCGAAGTAGGCATGCGTATTGATCTTGATAAAGTACCTACCCGTCAAAAAAATATGAAAGCCTGGGAACTGCTGCTCAGCGAAAGCCAGGAGAGAATGCTGATGGTAGTAGAAAAAGGCCGCGAAACTGAAGTTCAGCGTGTATTCGATAAATGGGATCTGCCTTGTTCAGAGATCGGCGAAGTAACCAACGATGGCTTACTGCGTTTTTATATGCATGGTACACTCGAAGCCGAAATCCCGGCCAATGAACTGGTGCTCGGTGGCGGCGCTCCTCAATATACCCGCGAGTATAAAGAGCCTGCCTACTTACAAAAGATAAAAGACTTTAATCCCGATAACGTTTCGGTTCCTGATAATTTAAAAACAGTAGCCGAACAGATAATCAGCATTCCCAATATTGCAAACAAACGCTGGGTATATGTTCAGTACGACAGCATGGTAGGCGCCGGTACTACTACCACCAACACGCCCGCAGATGCCGCTGTGGTAATAGCCAAACCAACAGATAAAGCACTCGCTTTAACCACAGACTGTAACAGCCGTTATGTATTTGCCGATCCGTTTACAGGTGGTATGATCGCGGTAGCAGAAGCTGCGCGTAATATCGTTTGCAGCGGAGGTCAGCCGTTGGGTATTACCAACTGTTTGAATTTCGGTAACCCGTATGATCCGCAGGTATACTATCAGTTTGTACAGGCCATTAAAGGTATGAGCGCCGCCTGTATAAAATTCGATACGCCCGTAACAGGTGGTAATGTGAGCTTTTACAATCAGAACCCCGATGGCGCTGTTTATCCTACGCCAACCATTGGTATGGTGGGTTTGCTGGACAGTGTGAATGATAAAATGACCATGGATTTTAAAGAAGCGGGTGATCTGATCTTTTTAGTAGGAAAAAGCAGGAGCGATATCAATTCTTCTGAATACCTGCATAAAATACAACAGGTAGAATTCAGCCCTGCTCCATATTTTGATATTGAAGAAGAAGCAACACTGCAGCATAAAATTGCCGAACTCATCAAAGCCGGCGCTATACAGTCGGCCCATGATATAAGCGAAGGCGGATTGTTTATAACGCTGATAGAATCTTGCTTTAACCGCAACCTGGGTATTGATGTGGTAGCAGGAGATATAAAGATCCGTAAAGATGCCTACTGGTTTGGTGAAGCACAAAGCCGTGTAGTGGTGAGTGTAAAAGCTGCCAACATTGAATTGTTTAAAAAGATAATTGGCAATCACCCCTGTGAAGAGCTGGGCGAAGTAACCAGCGGCAGCATTGAGGTAGACGGACTGAACTGGGGTACTATCAATACCTGGAAAGAAAAATACGATACAGCAATAGAAAACCTGCTGGCTGGTCATGAGTCAGATCATGCGCTGAGTGCGTTGTAGTTGAGTTTGCAGTTGGCAGTTAGCAGTCAACGATCCAATCTGCCTGATATTAATCATGCTGACCGAACCGTAAGGCAACTGCAAACTGCAAACTGCCAACTTGAATTTAAACTTGTTACAATTAATGAAGAAAAACAGTACTATAGTCATCACCGGCGCTGCCGGCTTTATAGGAAGTTGTTTAACGGGATTTCTGAATGCAAAGGGATATACCAACCTTATATTGGTAGATGAATTTACCGAGCCTGCAAAACTGAAAAATCTCGAAGGAAAACAATTTCAGGTTAAAGTTGAACGCGAACAGTTTTTCGACTGGCTGGCAGAACAGCAACCTGCTGTTGATTTTATTTTTCATATCGGCGCCCGTACAGATACTACTGAGTTTAATTACGCCGTGCATGAGCACCTGAACATAGAGTACTCCAAAAAAATATGGAACTATTGCACAGCGCATAACATTCCGGTTGTATATGCTTCTTCTGCCGCTACATATGGTTCGGGTGAACAGGGATATAATGACGATCATGCCGTTGTAAACCTGCTGAAACCTCTGAATCCCTATGGTGTTTCAAAAAATGAATTTGATAAATGGGCATTGCAGCAAAAAGATCATCCGCCGTTTTGGGCAGGATTGAAATTCTTTAATGTATATGGCCCCAATGAATATCATAAAGGCCGCATGGCCAGCGTGATCTGGCATTCTTTCAACCAGATCAACAGCCAGGGAAAAGTAAAGCTGTTCAAATCGCATAAAGAAGGCTTTAAAGATGGTCAGCAGCTGCGCGATTTTGTATATGTGAAAGATGTGCTCAAGATCTGTTACTGGCTGATGGTTCAATATGAAAAGGCGTCAGCTGCGGCAAATGGATTATACAATTTAGGTACCGGCAAAGCACGCAGTTTTGAAGACCTGGCAAAATCCACTTTTAAAGGGCTTGACAAAGAACCGGTGATCGAGTTCATTGATATGCCCATAGACATTCGCGACAAATACCAATACTTTACCGAAGCCAATATGCAAAAGCTGAAAGACGCCGGCTACAGCGAAGCATTTTATTCACTGGAAGAAGGAGTTGATGATTATGTGCGTAACTATCTGGCGAAAGGGCATTATTATTAAAAGTCGGAAAGTCGGCAAGTCCGAAAGTCAGAAAGACAAATACAGGTAGCTTGGGTTCTTTCTTTCGGACTTCCGGACTTTGCGTCTTCCGGATTTATAAAAGCAAGTATCATGAACAAGAAGATTGCCATCATCGGCGGGGGAAACCTGGGAACAGCTATAGCAGAAGGATTACTGAACAGCGGTTTTTCTCTGCCTGAACATATTCTTATTACAAAAAGAAATATCAAAACCCTTTCCGCTTTGGAAAAAAGAGGTGTTTTGATAAGCGATAATAATGAAGAGGCAGTACGCTTTGCCGACATGGTAGTGCTCGCTGTTAAACCTTTTCAGGTAGATGATATTCTGGCAAAACTAAAACCACTGCTCAATTCTGAGAGGCATGTATTGGTATCTGTTATAACCGGAGTAACCATCGGTCACCTGTTAAAAGCAGTTGGCAAAAAACTATCGGTGATCAGGGCCATGCCCAACACCGCCATCGCCATTCAGGAAAGCATGACCTGCCTGGCATCGCATGACGCAAACAGTGATCAGATAGCTTATATAGAAGATCTGTTTAATCAGTTAGGTAAAGCTGTATGGATCGATGAAAAATTAATGGATGCAGCCACCGTATTAGGCGCCTGCGGAACAGCTTATGCTATGCGTTATATCCGTGCCAACATACAGGGCGGTATCGAAATTGGTTTTGACGCGGCCACAGCAAGTTTAATTGCTGCGCAAACTGTAAAAGGAGCAGCAGAGTTATTATTGAAAAAGGGTTCTCACCCCGAACAGGAAATTGATAAGGTAACAACTCCCAAAGGTTGTACAATAGCAGGCTTAAATGAAATGGAACATCAGGGTTTTAGTTCTTCTCTTATAAAAGGTATTGTGGCCAGCTACGATAAAATTGAAAAAGATAGCTAGTAAATGTGCGGATGCGTGAGTTAGTAAATGTGCGAATCACAAATAAATTGTGTGATCGCACATTAATTTTTTATTGTGTTATCGTTACGAAAAGCGAAAATATGCAGGGATAGTGGGTAATTTTTCGAATATGATTAATGCTTATATATTTCCTTGCATATGTACTAAAATTTTCGTTCTTTTGTGCGCAGAAAAAAGCAACCGTACCCCGAGCACTTAAACCATTATAGCACACTTATGAAGAAAGAGCGCCTTAGCTTTTTGATTTTATTTGTTGAGATAGCTGCAATCGTTCTACTGCATTCTGCTAAAAGCAGACATGCTGACTATTCTAAAAACGATAGCAGAAAAACAACAATCGCAGCTCCATATCAGTTAAAGACAATCACGCTGTCGAAGCTTAGATAATTTTTTGTTCTGTATAAATTAATTTTTAAGAACCCTGTGTATGCAGGGTTTTTTTGTGGCCTTCGCTTCACTCAGGCAGTATTTTGCCACAGATTACACAGATAGGCACAGATAGCTTTTGGCTCAATTCTATCATTAAGGGTAATCAATCAACAAAATATTTTGTATTTATCTGTGTTCATCTGTGTAATCTGTGGAAAAAAACCTGAGCGCAGCGAAGATTTCCGTGGCCCCCGCCCGGCGGGCCATAAATCCACAACTCCTCCCCGGTTTTCCACAACCCAAAAAGGGTTTTTTTGAACGCAACATTTTGCCGTACCTTTGCATGACCTCCCGGAATTATTCTTCCAATAAGCTATAAGTTTCCGCTGGTCAAAATCGATGACGGATCAGGAATGCTGGTCCCATTGTTTTTTATTAAACTGTTGATATTCAATACTTCAACATTCGGTGTTGAATATTCAATATTGAATATTGAAAGTGGGCAACGTAAGAAACTGACTAAATAACCATACATTATGGCCAAGCATATTTTTGTTACCGGAGGGGTAACGTCTTCGTTAGGAAAAGGTATTATTGCAGCCTCGCTTGCAAAACTGTTGCAGGCAAGGGGATTGAGGGTAACAATTCAGAAGTTCGATCCGTATATCAACGTCGATCCGGGTACATTGAATCCTTATGAACACGGTGAATGTTATGTTACGGAAGATGGCGCTGAAACCGATCTTGACCTGGGGCACTACGAACGTTTTTTGAACATTTTCACTTCCCAATCCAACAACGTTACTACCGGCCGCATTTATCAAACCGTTATCAATAAAGAGCGCGAAGGCGCTTACCTCGGTAAAACCGTACAGGTAGTTCCGCATATCACCGATGAGATCAAACGCAGAATGTTATTACTTGGTCAGTCGGGTGAATTTGATATTATTATTACCGAGCTCGGTGGTACCGTAGGCGACATTGAAAGCTTACCCTTTATTGAAGCGCTGCGTCAGTTACAATGGGAACTGCCCGAAGAAGATACCGTAGTAGTACATCTTACGTTAATTCCCTACCTCAAAGCCGCCAAGGAATTAAAAACCAAACCAACCCAGCACAGCGTTAAAATGCTGAGCCAGGAAGGTGTGCATCCCGATATTATAGTATGCCGTACCGAAAAGGTGATGACGCCTGATCTGCGCCGCAAAATCGCCCTGTTCTGTAATGTAAAACAGGAGGCTGTAATAGAAGCCACCGATGCACCCACTATTTATGAAGTGCCACTGGCCATGATGCGCGAAAAGCTGGACCTTATTTGTTTAAGAAAACTCAATATCAATCATTATAACGAACCCGATCTGCACAAGTGGAAGGAGTTCCTCGATAAACTGAAATATCCCAAAAGCCAGGTAACCATCGGTTTGATCGGTAAATATATCGAGCTGCAGGATGCCTATAAATCCATTCTCGAAGCTTTTGTACATGCCGGCGCTTTGAACGAATGCAAAGTGCAGATCATGAATGTGCACAGTGAATTTATTACACCAGAGAATGTAGGGGAGAAGCTGGCCAACCTCGACGGGTTGCTGGTAGCTCCTGGTTTTGGACATCGTGGGGTTGAAGGAAAGATCCTGGCCGTAAAATATGCCCGCGAAAACAAACTGCCGTTCTTCGGAATATGTTTGGGTATGCAAATGGCCGTTATTGAATTTGCCCGGGATGTATTGGGCTTAAAAGATGCCCATTCTACCGAAATGAATGCTCAAACCCCCGATCCGGTAATTGACCTGATGGAAGAACAAAAGGAAGTTACCACCAAGGGTGGTACTATGCGTTTGGGTGCTTATTCGTGCGAAACAAAAGCCAACAGCCTGGCCCGCCATATCTACGACAGTGAAATGATCAGCGAACGGCACCGCCACCGCTGGGAGTTCAATAACCGCTATCTGGAGCAGTATGAAGAAGCAGGAATGGTGGCCAGTGGAAAAAATAAAGAAAGCGGTCTGGTTGAAATTGTAGAACTGCCATCACATCCTTTCTTTATAGGCGTTCAATATCACCCTGAATTAAAAAGTACGGTAGAGAACCCGCATCCTTTATTTGTACATTTTGTAAAAGCAGCCAAACAGTACGCCGAACAAAAAAATACAGCCAAAAACCCCTTATTGCAAAGTGAGATGATATAAAAGTCAGAAAGTCAGTAAGTCGGGAAGTCCGAAAGGCTTTTTCTTCCCGACTTGCGGACTTCCCGACTTTCCGACTATCTTTGCACCTCTTTTAAATTTTGTATAATGAACATGGACCGCAATACGGTGATTGGCTTTGTGTTGTTAGCCTTATTACTGTTTACATATCTCTTTATTTCCACTAAAAACAGTCATGAGTTACAGTATCAACAGCAGAAACGCACAGATTCCATCGCTCGTGTGCAACATACGCAGGACTCTATTGCAAGAGCAAATGATACTGCCACTGTTAATAATAATGCCCCTCTTCAGCCAGGTCAGTTAGCTACCCGTGGCACAGAGCAGATAACCGTAGTGGAAAATGATGTGGTTAAGATCTCCTTCACCAATAAAGGCGGACAACCCGGGAAAGTAGAACTGAAGAAGTATAAATCGCTCACTAATAACCAACCGGTTGTGCTAAACGGCACCGCCTTCGATAAGATCTCTTACGGCATTAACACCGGCAATAACAACGGCTATCAGATTGCCGACCTGTATTTCGAAGCACCCAAAGTAGTGCACAATGCCGATAACAGTCAAACAGTTACCTATCAGTTGCAGGTGCCCGGTCAGGGCGTTGTAACCCACCAGTTTAATATCAGGCCCGATCAATATATGGTCGACTGGCTGATACAAATGGATGGAGCTAATAAGCTGTTAACGCAGGGTAATTTAAACCTGATCTGGCAAAGCCAGCCCATGCAGCAGGAAACCGATGTAGTATATGAACGCCGGCAGGCTTCAGTATGCTACATGGTAGATAATAACTTCGATTATGTTCTTACAAAGCCTGAAAGAACTTTCGAAAAGCCGGTTCAGTGGGTAAGCGTGTCACAGCAGTTCTTTAATACCACGTTGATAGCAAAAAACAATTTCAGCTCCGGCGACGTAAAAATGACTAAAAGCGCTTCCTCGAGCGACTTTAGTCCAAAAGTAGCCGAAGTAACAACTACCCTGCAAACCCGTTTACCGCTGGGCGCCCGCGCAGGTGCTTCATTGCAGTTGTATTATGGTCCCAATGACTATAGCATCCTGAAAAAGCAGGCGCCGGGAATGGATAAAATTGTGAACCTGGGCCGCGACCTGTACGCTTTTGTTCGCCCCATCAACAAGTTTATCATAATGCCCGTATTCGACCTGTTTTCGGGTTTTATCGGAAGCATGGGTATCGCCATTCTGCTGCTTACTTTATTTATCAGGTTGTTCACATCTCCGCTGGTTTATACAAGCTACCTCAGTGGCGCCAAAATGAAAGCATTACGCCCTGAAATAGACAAGCTGAAACAAAAATATGGCAGCGACCAGCAGCAGATAGGAGTAGAGCAAATGAAATTATTCAGGGAAGCAGGCGTAAACCCGCTTGGTGGTTGTATTCCGGCCCTGTTGCAGATCCCTATCTTCTTTGCCCTGTACAGTTTCTTTAATTCAAGCATTGCCCTGCGTGGCGTAAGCTTTTTATGGGCGCATAACCTGGCCTCATATGACGCCATTGTACGGTTTCCGTTCAGTGTATGGGGATTGGGCAATCACTTAAGCTTGTTTACGGTAACAGCTGTTTTAACCAGCTTTCTGATCTCGCTGTATAACATGAACATGACGCCCGACCAGAATAATCCGGCGCTCAAGTACATGCCTTATATCTTCCCCTTCATCCTGTTTTTTGTATTTAATGGTTTACCGGCGGCCTTAACCTGGTATTATACCGTTTCGAACCTGATAACCCTGATCTTACAGTTTGTAATTCAGAATTATATCATCGATCACGATAAAATACTGGCTAAGATCGACGAAAACCGTAAAAAGCCAAAAGGCAAATCGAAATGGCAGGAGCGGCTGGAACAGATGCAGGAAGCCCAGCAAAAAGCACAGTCAGCCCGCGAAAAAGGCCAGAAAGGCCGCTAGTCGGAGCCCGGAGGTCAGAAGCTCGATGTCAGAAACTTGAAAATCAACATATTCGAAATGGGTCATCCTTCAGGGTGGCCCATTTTTTTGAGGTGGGGATCGGACTTCCGGCCAACTTTAGAATTTTATTGGCTGATCAGCCTTTATACTTTTATAAAATTGACAGGTCTTTGTATTTTACGCAGCAACTTTTCCGATGTTTCAGGCATCTTGAATATATACCTGTTTAAACCAACCCTGATATGAAAAAAAGAATTGTTTATCTGATAGTTAGCTTTTTAACCTGTACGGTTTCCGCCAGCGCCCAGCGCAAGGTGGTAAACGAGCTGACCCTGGTTTATGATGCCAGTATCTCAAGCGGCAGCAAAGAACCCAAAATGGCCGACGCCCTTGACGGTCATACAAAAACAATATACATAAAGGGCAATATGAGCCGTGCTGAAATGGTGAGCGCCTTATTTTCTTCGGCTACCATTCATGACTCAAAAACCGGTTCGTCGGTTGTTTTAAAAGAAGTGAGCGGCCAAAAGCTACTCATCAGGATGACAGGCGAAAACTGGGTTGAGAATAACAAAAGATATGAGGGGATTACCTTTACTAATACCAGCGAAACGAAAACCATCGCAGGATATAACTGTATAAAGGCAGTAGCTACATTACCAGACGGGACTACATTTACCGTGTATTATACGCCGGATATTGTTCCGGAGAATAAAGAATATGATTACCAGTTTAAGAACCTCAATGGTCTACCGCTTGAGTATGAACTGGTTCAAGGTAAATTAACTATTCGCTACACTGTATCAAGGATAAACATGAACCCTGTACCGGCGTCGAAGTTCGATATCCCAAAAGCCGGGTACCGTGAAATGACGTATGAAGAAAGTAAAAAAATGAACGTAAGTAATTAATAATTAAATATTCAGCTTATTTACGAAGCCTGAATTTTAAATCCAGTACGTTCAGATTGGTGCGGTAAGCAGAGTTATCAGGAGCAACGTATACTCTTGATTTATAAGGTAAAATGAATACCTTATTTCCCTGCTGATAGGTAACTACCGTGTTATAGGTAACGTAGTGATTGGTACGTTCCATGCTGAATGTATGGCTACCGGCATAGGCAGGTCCGGCCTTCAGCGTAAAACCATTGGTAGTTCTAATGGGAGTGAAATCGGGCTTATGCAGCGTCTCTGCTCGCTTCTTATCACCACCTCCGCTACTGGCCAGCGCAAGTGCAACAGCCCCGATCATCGCACAACTGATGATGGTTTTTTTAAGCATGTGGTTAAGTTTTAGCGTAGAGTTTTTCTGCATAATTATTAGCAAAAATATAAAAAAATATTTAGAATTCTTTAACCCTCTTCACGAAAGTTTACATTTCTCTTAACGAATGAGATACTAAGATGTTACGGATTTCATAAAAAAAGGGTTGGTTTTTTTTATCACATTGTTAAAGTATTGAGTGTGACACGCTTACCCTGGCGAGGCAAAAACGCGTGGCACACCTCGAATATGACTATCGAAGCCTGTTAAACCCCTACGTCTTAGAAATTGTTACTATTTCAAGACCGTTTTATCAGGCGTGCCACGGCTTTTTAGCCGTGACACGCTATGCACATGTGTCAAAAATTAAAATTGGTATACACGCACGAAAATCCTATTTTACATTAACCTACTATTTAATTAAATGAGAGAAAATCCGTTTCGACAGGATAATGAAGAAATCAGGGAGTTAGTGAAGCAATTTCAGAATCTCAAGGCGGGGCGGGGACATTCCTTCCTGGAAGAAGAAGCTTTTGAAAAAATAATAGACTATTTCGACGATGTGGAAGACCTGCCGCAGGCCCTTGAAGCGGCAGAAATGGGCATCGAACAATATCCCTACTCATCGGTATTACTCATAAAAAAGGCAGATCTGCTGATAGCTACCCGCCACTACAACGAGGCGCTGAAAATACTTAACCACGCCGAATTACTCGACAGCAACGACATTAACCTGTACATATTAAAAACAGATGTATATCTGGCGCTCGACCAGCAGGAGAAAGCCGTACAGCTGCTTGAAAATGCCCTGCAGCTGTTCGAAGGGCAGGAACGTATAGAACTGCTGTTTGAACTGGCAGACGTATACGATGATTACGAAGAGTTTGACAAGATCTTCGATTGCCTGAAACTCATTCTTGAACAGGAACCGAATAACGAAGAAGCATTATATAAGATCTGTTTCTGGACCGACTTCACAGGCAGAAATGAAGAAAGCATTCGCCTGCATCAGCAGATCATTGAAGATTTTCCCTACAGTGAACTTGCCTGGTTTAACCTGGCTGCCGCCTATCAGGGATTGAAATTATACGAAAAGGCAGTAGATGCCTACAAATATGCGGTAGCCATCGATGAAAAGTTCGACTATGCCTACCGCAACATGGGCGATGCCTATATTCGTTTGCGTAAATACAAAGACGCTATTGACGTATTGGAAAAAGTGCTGGAACTGTCGCGTCCCGAAGATGTGATCTATGAAGCTATCGGTCATTGTTACGACCGCCTTAAGAATTATGCGCAGGCCCGTTTCTATTACCGCAAAGCATCGCATTTGAACCAGGGCGATAGTAAACTATACTACAAGATCGCCTGCACCTATATTCATGAAGAACAATGGTCAATGGCAGTAAAACAACTGGAAACTGCCATGCAGATCCACCGGTTGCAACCTGAGTATAATCTGGCCATGGGTGAATGTAAAATGCAACTGGGCGATTATAAGGAAGCTATTCAGTATTTTTCCAACGTAGTTCGGCAAAGACCGCGTAATATATCAAGCTGGGAAGCATTGATACGTTGTTTATACCAGGGCGAATTTTTTGAAGAAGCGCTTGAACAGGTGAAAGCCGCCATTAAAATAACCGAAGCCAAACCCATATTTATATACTATCTCAGCGCCATCTACCTGGCATTGGGCAAAACAAAAGAAGGGCTTATACAACTTGAAACAGCCCTTGAAGCCTCGCCCAAATTGCTTAAGAAACTCATTCAGCTTAATCCTTCTTTATTAAGGCATCAATTGGTTGTGGATGTCATCGCACGCAGCAAACGCAAAAATCAATAGGCAATCGGCAATAAGCAATTGGCAAATACCCGTCGATTTTAACATCGTTTTAAGTTATTGACCGGAAGCAATATGCAAGTCTGCTTCATCGATGGTTGTTATTGTCAATTCCCATTGCCTATTGCGGATTGCTCATTGCCAATTGACTAATCTCAGTTGATTCTTACCTCTTTTCTCTTATTTTTGCGGCGGCTTTAAAATTGTTGCACAAAATACCAAGGAATGAATTTTAACCTCACACAGATCCCTGACAGGATAAAGAAACCACGCAACAGCGGTATTACGATGGTAATGGACAAAGGCCTCAGCATTCCTGAAGCACAGAATTTCATGAGCGTATCACACCCGCATGTTGATATTGTCAAGCTTGGCTTTGGAACCTCTTTTGTAACGCCGAACCTGCGCGAAAAGATAGAAGTTTATAAGTCGTACGATATCCCCGTTTATTTCGGAGGTACATTGTTTGAAGCCTTTTTGATCCGTAACCAATTCAATGATTACATCAGCGTTTGTAAAGACTACGGCATTTCTTTTATGGAGGTGAGCGACGGCTCCATCAATATTCCGCATGCCGAAAAATGCGGCTATATTGAAAAGCTGGCCAAACACGGAACTGTACTAAGTGAAGTTGGTAGTAAAGATGCCGCACATATCATTCCGCCTTACAAATGGATTGAACTGATGCGTGCCGAACTGAATGCCGGTTCATCATATGTGATTGCCGAAGCGCGCGAAGCCGGCAACGTAGGTATCTATCGTGGTACCGGTGAAGTGCGTGAAGGGCTGGTGCAGGAAATTCTTACACAAATACCCGGCGAGAAAATATTGTGGGAAGCACCGCAAAAAGCACAGCAATTGTATTTCATCGAATTGCTTGGCTGCAATGTAAACCTCGGTAACATTGCTCCCACAGAGGTAATTCCTCTTGAAACCATGCGTATAGGTTTAAGAGGCGATACCTTTAATTTATTTTTAAACGGAAACGGAACTGCGAAAAAGTAATCGGCAATCGGCAGTCGTCAATCGGCAGTAACTTGTATTTGAAATTGCCGATTCACGAATAAAACGAAAAGATTTTGCAATGAGACGCTACGGCCTTATTGGCTATCCGTTAAGCCATTCATTTTCTCAGAAATATTTTACCGAAAAATTCCAGCGCGAACAGATTGCTGATTGCGTGTATGAAAATTTTCCATTGGCCGATATCAGTGAATTTTCTGCACTTATTCAGCAGCATGATGATCTATGCGGATTGAATGTTACCATTCCGTATAAAGAAAAAGTAATTCCTTTTTTAACCGAACAAAGTGATGTGGTAAAGGCAACCGGCGCCTGTAATTGTATTAAGATAAACAATGGCCGGCTCGCAGGATATAATACGGATGTAATCGGTTTTGAAAATTCATTAAAGCCATTACTTCAGCCACATCATACCAAAGCGCTGGTGCTGGGCACCGGCGGAGCTGCCAAAGCTGTTCATTACGTTTTAAATAAATTGGGTATTGCTTTTACCGAAGTATCGAGAACGCCTTCAAAAGCCGCACAAATTGCCTACGACAAAATAGGGGAGGCCAGCATCAGCGAATACCAGCTGATCATTAATACAAGTCCTGTCGGCATGTATCCGAAGGTAGATGAATGCCCGCCTTTGCCATATCAGTTCCTTACTTCAAAACACTATTTATACGACCTGGTATACAATCCTGCCAAAACACTGTTCCTGCAAAAAGGCGAAGCGCAGGGCGCCGCTGTTAAAAATGGTCATGATATGCTGATCATACAGGCAGAAGAGGGATGGAGGATTTGGAATAGTTGATACAATTGTCTCAGGTTTCAGGTTACATGTTTCAAGGCCTTGTAACCTGAAACCTGAAACCTGAAACCTGAAACCTGGTTACCCTTTCAACTTCTCAACTACTTCACCCGGTATCGCTACTACTTTCTTCTTACCATAATCATAACAAACCATACCGGTTTTAGCAACGGCCACCAGTTGTGTGGTATCGCCTGAAGTTTTTTCCATTTTATAATACAGATCGAAGGCAATTTTAGAGAACTCGGCGGCGGCTACAGAAACTTTTACTACATCGCCGTAAAATAATTCGTTTTTAAATTCGATGGCTACATCGCTCATGATCACACCAACGCCTGCAAGGTCCAGTTCACCATAGCCGAAACGGCTAAGGAACTGTACGCGGGCCTCATGGATCATAGAAAGAATGGTATCGTTGCCCACGTGTTTGCCGTAGTTCAGGTCTGTAATACGTACCGGTATTGTTGTAGAAAAAGAAAATTGCTCAGGAAGCTCTACTTTAATTCTTGACATGGAAATGAGAAATTAGAAATGAAAAATAAGGAATTAAAAAGTTATCTCCACTTTCTAATTTCTCATTTCGAATTTTTCATTTTTAATTTTCGTCCTGCAAAATATCCTTCAATTCCAATATATCGAAGTTGGTGGCCGTTGGAATTATCTGCTGATTCAGGAATTTATTTTTCCATTCGCTGAAACGTAATTTCCACAGGCTGTTTTCCTGCAACATAAAATCAAAATAATCCTGCGGCGCATCGTCATCGTTTAAAGAGCTGATGATATGCAGGAATTTGGATGATATGCGGGTTTGGTCGCCGTTTGGACCAGTAATATTGATATAACAGTTATCGGGAGACGTAATTAGTTTTTTATCCAGTATAACCTTTCCATTGGCATCCCTGATCAGGGGTGCTTCTACCGTGGGTTCATCGGCATTGGTTAAAGGTATAGGCTGAACATCGTCTACACCGGCATAGCTGGTAGCAATAGGTTTATAATCCGAATACCACGCGATGCGATGACCTGCGGGGCGGCTTGTGTAGCGATCTGCTATTCCTGCCGTAGGGGCGTCGGCAGAAGCTATAGACTGATCATCGAATTTATCGGCCATTGGCTCATCAGATTCAATTGAAGCCGGCGGTGTTTGATTTTGAACGCGGGTATTATTGCCGGTAGTTGCCGTAGCAGCGTTTTGCTTTACCACTTTGGCATTGACAGTACTATGATCGGTAGTGTTGTTCAGGAAGTACCAGGCAGCCATCGTAACCAATATCATGGCTGCGGCTGCGCTAACGGCTCTAAGAACGGGCATGTGCAATACACGGGCTTCCTGCTTAGCCGGTTGTTGCTCCAGCGCCGCTTCAATATTTTCCCACACAGCAGCGGGCGGTGGCACTATAAGGTTGTACATCTTCTCCGCAGCAGAAACCTCTTCTGCATTGAATTCAGCATTCAACCGGGCAGCAATTTCGGGCCATACCTCTGCGGGCGGCGGTATGGTAAGGTTATACATCTTCTGCGCGGCAGAAACCTCTTCTGCATTAAACTCAGCATTCAGCCGGGCAACAATTTCGGGCCATACCTCCTCAGGTGGCGGTACTTCAAGATGATACAGTTTATGTTGAATATTCGTTGCCATATTACCGGGTGTAGGATTTTTGGGTATCGCTTAAATATTGTACTATCTTCTTTTGTAAAACAGATTTAGCGCGCGCCAGCTGCGATTTACTGGTGCCTTCGCTGATGCCAAGCATGTCGCCGATTTCTTTGTGAGAATATCCTTCCACTACATACAGGTTAAAAACCGTTCTGTAACCTGGCGAGAGTTCCTGTACAATTTTAATAATGTCTTTCTGAGCCAGATTTTCAATCGCCGATATATCGGTATCTTCTATAGTGCTTTCTTCTTTTTCCGTAACCATCGACAGCCTGGCCGACTTTTTACGAAAATATTCGATCGACGTATTTACAAATACCCTTCTGATCCAGCCTTCGAAAGAACCTTCAGCCCTGAAGTGTTGCAGATTCCGGTAAACTTTAATAAAACCTTCCTGCAGCAAATCCTGGGCATCTTCGGCATTATTGGCATACCGCAAACAAACGGCGTACATTTTAGGGGCAAACCGCGCGTATAGTTCCTCCTGCATACGCCTGTCGCCTGCAATGCATCCTTTTATTAAGTCGGATTCAGAAATAGTATAGTTGCTTTTTTGATTCAAAAAAACGCTCTAAATATTAAAAAATTGAGCCCGATCAGGGTTTGGCTACTGCATTAACCTGATTTTGCAAAAATAGTACTAGTTTCTCCGCCGCTTTTTTGCGGTGACTGATCTGGTTTTTTTCGGCCAGCGTCATTTCGGCAAAAGTGCGTGTTTCTCCTGTTGGAATAAAAACAGGGTCATATCCAAATCCCCCATTTCCATGCCGCTCAAACCCGATGGTCCCTTCACAGATGCCTTCAAAATGCCATTCGCGCCCCTGCCATATTAATGAAATAACCGTGCGAAAGCGGGCTTTACGGTGGATGGTATCGCCCAGCTTAGCGAGTAATTTATCAATGTTCTTATCAAAGGCTTTGTCTTCTCCGGCATAACGGGCGCTTTTAACACCAGGCTCGCCATTCAGTGCTTCCACTTCAAGCCCCGTATCTTCACTAAAACAATTTTCACCGGTCAATTGATGAATGGTGCGTGATTTTTCACTGGCATTTTCTTCCAGCGTATCGTGCGGCTCAGGAATGTCAATGTCGATACCAGCCTGTTTCAGGCTTATAACTTCCAGTATATCCCCAATGGCGGCCTGAATCTCTTCTACCTTATGCTCGTTATTGGTCGCAAATATCAGTTTCATATTATCATGCTTAATGCCGAACGCTTAATGCAAAACGCAATTAAAAATCAATTCTTTTGTGTCAGGCCTGACGCATTTAGCTTTCAGCGTTTACCGTTAAGCCTTTAGCATTCGGCTTTATGCTTTACAAAAACATACGTTTTAAACAATCCCACAGCTTTCTCTTCTGTTGCTTTGCTTCGTCATTTTCCTGATTCAGCTCGTTCAGTGGTGGTGTAAAAAGATAGGAGCTGCCGGCATATGCCTGCTCTTTAAAAGCAGGAAAGCTGATAGGCAATTGAACAGCGCCCGGTTCTACCCCAAATAACAGAATATACTTCGGCTGCAACTGCTGTTTCAAGGGCTCTATAGCTATTGGTACAGCAGCATGGTTCACAATCGCCACATCGGCCATGTTCAGTTTACAGGCGCTTAGCATTTTGGTAAGGAACTGTAAATCGGCTTCCGGCACAAATACATCGTGAGGGCAGTTTACAATAATGGCAATATGCTGTTTATTGTTTCCAAGTGTTTTGTAACCAACAGGTTCGCTGGTTTTGGGCTTTGTTTCCGCCTGAACAGGCTCACTCGCTGCCAGCTTTATTTTCTCCTGAACAGGCTCAGTTACTTTTGGTTTTGTTTCAACCGGTATGGGTTCACTTACTTTCGGCCTTGTTTCAACTACAGCGGCCTGGGTTTCCATTACCGGCTCCGGCTCAGCCGAAACTGCTGTTGCCATGCTGTTTACAGGGCCGTCATATTCTACCAGAGACTGCCTGTATAGATCGGCAATTACAATATCCGGTAATTTAATATTATTTAAGCTCATTGATTGCTAATGATTTGAGAAATAAGAAATGAAAAATGAAAAATGTGAAATGAGAAAATAAAAGCCCTCTTGTATATGTTTTCACTTTTTCATTTTTAATTCTTGATTTTAATTTTTTTATTTTTACTAACGAATGTTAGTGAAATGTTGTTTATTTGTGCCTCAAAAATACTGGATTATGGTAGAAGCTTATAGCATACCTGTTACAAAAGTTCAATATAGCCGGCTTTCGGAAGTTTCACTGGAAAATATTCCCTTTGGAAGAACCTTTACCGATCACATGCTGGAAGCCGATTTTGAAAATGGCGAATGGAAAAACGTAGAAATAAAACCCTATCAGCCCTTGCTGTTAAGTCCGTCCCTGGCCGCCCTGCATTACGGACAGGCCATTTTCGAGGGTATTAAGGCATATAAGAATAAAGAAGGTGAAGCCTTCATTTTCAGACCATTTGATAATTTTAAGCGATTTAATATTTCGGCCGAACGCATGCAAATGCCTGCCGTTCCCGAAGATATTTTTATTGAAGGTATGCGGCAGCTCGTGGCGCTCGACAAAAACTGGATCCCCGCCAGGGAGAACCATTCCCTGTATATTCGTCCGTTTATGTTTTCATCAGATGAAATGATCGGGGTGAGGCCTTCGGAGAATTATAAGTTTATGATCATTCTTAGTCCCACCGGTCCCTATTATAGTGCGCCCATGCGCATTTATGTCGAAGAAAAATACACCCGCGCCGCGCCGGGTGGGGTAGGATATGCCAAAGCTGCCGGTAATTACGGAGCCAGTATGTATGTAACGGCTGAGGCCAAAAAGAAAGGGTACGATCAGGTTCTGTGGACCGATGTATATGAGCATAAATATGTGCAGGAAATAGGTACCATGAATGTGTTCTTTGTTATTGGAAATACGGCAGTTACGCCCGATCTGACCCCCGGTACCATTCTGGGTGGCGTTACCCGCGACAGCGTAATGACCATCTTAAAGGAAATGGGATTGACCGTTGAGGAAAAACCGGTATCCGTCGACAGTCTGATCGAAGCTTATAAAGCTGGTACCCTGCGCGAAGTATTTGGCACCGGCACCGCCGCCACCGTTTCGCTCATCCGCGAATTGAAATACAAAGATTTTGTAATGAATTTCGATACTGAGAAATGGACGGTTACGCCCGAGATCAAAAAGCGCCTCGATGCCATCAGGGAAGGCCGCGTAGCCGATAAATATGGGTGGATGTTCAGGGTATAAGGGTTTGTTTTTCAGGTTATTAACATTTAACCGCGAAACTGTGTGAAAAACCCACGATAATTTTTTGGTTATAAAATTAATCCACTTAACTTTGCCGTCCCAAAATCAAAAGGTTCAGAATGCCTACTATTCAACAATTGGTAAGAAAAGGAAGAGAAATTATTAAGGCTAAAAGCAAATCCAGGGCTTTGGACTCCTGTCCTTTCCGTCGTGGAGTATGCACCCGTGTATATACCACCACTCCGAAAAAGCCTAACTCGGCTTTGCGTAAAGTGGCGAAAGTTCGTTTGACAAACAAAGTGGAGGTAATCGCTTATATACCCGGTGAAGGTCACAACCTGCAGGAGCACTCAATCGTACTGGTGCGCGGCGGTCGTGTTAAAGACTTACCAGGTGTACGTTACCACATTGTTCGCGGTAGTCTGGATACAGCCGGCGTAAAAGACCGTAAGCAAAGCCGTTCCAAATACGGAACTAAAAAGGAAAAAGCTAAAAAATAATCTGACGCTCTCAAATCTTTATAAATGAGGAAGACAAAAGCCAAAAAAATTCCCTTAGCGCCTGATGCCAGGTATAACGACGTGATGGTTACCCGATTCATCAACAACCTCATGTGGGAAGGTAAAAAGAATACAGCTTTCAATATATTCTATGCCGCATTGGAGCGTGTTGCCAAAACAACAGGCGAAAATGGGTATGAAGTATGGAAAAAAGCCCTGAACAATGTTACGCCTGCTGTAGAAGTACGCAGCCGTAGAATTGGTGGTGCTACTTTCCAGATCCCTGCAGAAGTTCGTGCTGAAAGAAAAGTTTCTCTGAGCATGAAGTGGCTGATCCGCTATAGCCGTGACCGAAATGGTCGTAGCATGGCAGAAAAACTGGCTAACGAAATCGTAGCAGCCAGCAAAGGTGAAGGCGGTGCTTTCAAAAAGAAAGAAGATACACACCGTATGGCTGAAGCCAACAAGGCTTTTGCCCACTTCAGAGTATAACACATACAGTTATAACTTTTTATATAACCCATCAGTTTATGCTGATGGGTTTTCTTATTTGAAATGGTCATCTTGTAATTGATGGTTGATATATACCCCGTTTTACTGTACCATCACTTTTCCCGTATAGTCTTTCTTCCCGTTCTTTAAGATCACAATAAAATAGATCCCGCTTTTAAGTCCGCTCAGGGGAATGCTTTCCGCCGTGTAAGTCATATTGTATTGCAGTACCTTCTGTCCCAATACATTATATAACAGCAACTGCGTATTTTGTGGATCTTCTTTTGAAAACACCTGCAGTGTTGCTGTACTCTTTACCGGATTAGGGAAAATGATATAACGGATGTTCAGGAAATAATATACTGATGCAGGATCGCTGTAAACAACCTGCCCGTTTATGAGTTCAATCTTTGCCCTATAGGTATTGGTGCCATCGGCCAGATTATTATCCGTCACTTCATAATCCAGACTGGTAACCGGTTGAATAACCTGCAGGGTATGATATCCGTCTTTTGCCAGCTTTTCGATCGTTATGCTTTTTACATTGTAAACAGTGCCAATTTCGGTAGTAAGCACGGCGGCATTGCCGCTGCTCGCCAGATCTGCCAGGAAGGTTTCGAGATAGCAGGCAACCCCCTGCTGCCGATAATTCAGCGCATAACTTTTCATCGCCTGCCGGGTGGTGCTGATAACCGGTGCCACCGCATACCATAAAGACGCAGGTTGATGAAGAATGATACCGGTATCGGTTATGGTAGTAACAGGCTGCAAATACTTTTCGCCAAGTCTGTAAATGACATATGAACTGATCGAAGGAATATGGTCCCAGTATAACATTACGGAATCAGAACAGTTAAAACCAACTTTTACCTGCGGGGGAGAAGAAATGGTAAAGGTGTCAGACGTAAATACCTGTCCATTGATAGTCATGCGCAGTAAGGCCGTACAAAAAGTGTCCGGCGTATTCCAGTATAAATTGTCTGCCGCCAGCACCGTGCTATTATTTAGCGTCTGCCACGAAGTGCCTTTATTCAAACTATATTCAAGTAAACCCGTACTGCTGCTGAAAGTAGATGACCATCGGAGCAGATTAGTCTGACCACCCATCATATAATCACTCGAAACAGGAAACTGCCACTGAAACTGATCATTGGCATCGGCCTGCCATGCAATAAAGAATGGCTGACTGCCGGCCGGTATTGAAAAGCCTTTTATCTGAATGGTATAAAGCCCCGCAGCAGGGTTATCGATGCTGATCTGTTCAACATTGTTCAAACTATCTCTTTTGCGAACAGCAGGAGCTAATAACGAATCTATCACCGCCTTGGAATTTAATACCCAGGGTTGCCATGTTTGCGCGCCATTTACCAGTTGCAGGTCAAGATCGTTGATCAGTGCCTTTGGCGCATTGGCCGCCGCCGCCGGATCATTCCAGCACAGCGTTATTTTCAACTGCCGCGTATTGGCCGGGACCGATAAAGAAAAGCTTTGAACGTTGCCCTGTGTCACAGTACCTGAGAAGTACTGTGCCTTTACCAGGGTTTGCATGGCTTTATACGCGTTCAGACTGCCATAGCCCGATTGAAAATCGGGTCCTTTGGTATAGATGTCATCGGCGCTGTTCAATAAAATAGCTTTTATTAAGGCTGAAGAGGGTAGGGTACCTCCGTTTTGTTGTTTATACTGCTGTTGTAATAAAAGGGTGGCACCCGAGGTTAATGCCGCAGCACCTGAGCTGCCATCCTGCCCAAAGGCAACCAGTTCAGGTTTAACGCGCCCGTCGTACGCAGGTCCCTTTGAACTGAGAAAGGCCACATTGTTGAATGAGTCGGTGGCGCCTACGGTTATTATATTCTTAGCCATTTTAAAACTGCCCGTAAGATTGGCCATATTCGCTATTCCTGCATAAGCGCCGCTGGTGCTGGTTGCATTGCCTGAGTTACCCGCCGAAAAGATATCCATCAAACCCGGATTGTTGTTTATACTCGCATCGAATGCAGCCGCATCTGCCCCATAATAATTTTCTACTCCCGTACCGTAGGAATGGTTTTGTACTGAAATACCATATTGCCGGTAACTGTTATCGGCATCGGGTAAAAGATTGGCAAAATCAGACGAAGTGAGCACGGCTGCCGGCGCCGCGCCGCCTGAGGTATAAAAAGAATTTTCACCACCCGCAATGATGGTCGACATAATAGAAGCATGTGAAGTAACCGAAGATGAACCAAGCGGCGTAGAAAGCCAGCGGCCGGTAAAATCGATATCGGTTGTATCCGGTTTATTTTCTTTTACCGATACCACCAGTGTATTGCCATTTACCTGCGGAAACCGGCTGTGTACCAGGTTAATGGTATTTAAACTATTATCAAATGAGCTAAGCGCCAGCTCTTCTTTGGGTTGGCGCGGAGCGTCTACAAACCGTATAAAAGAAAGGTTCAGTAACTGAGAATCAAGGATCTGACGTTTCGTTTTTATCACCAATAATCCGCCTGCATATTCACCTGTTACACGAACTGGCATCTGATGCTGAGTGAAGTAATTTCTGGCAGAATCGGTATTGGAGGTAACGATCCAGAAGGTTTGTTCCTGGTTATTGGTCAGTAGCCTGGTATTAATGTTTTGTAAAGCGGGTGATACTTTCCGGTTACCGGGTTGAATGGTGTGTTGTGCATACAAAGTATGCATGGATAGTATAAGGATAAGCAGCAGTAGGCCGGACGTTTTCATTCTCACAATCTACTATTTTTTGTAAAAGGCAACATGACAAACAGGAAGTTCTTTAGCACTTTTCTAACCGGGTCGTACACCCTAAAGTTGATCAGAAACAATTTTTTCCACATGAATCGGTTTTGCTCCCCGATTTGGGTAAAATGACCTGCTTCTGCAACAAAGTTGCTTTTTTAGAAGTATAGATACTTTATGAATTTACTTAATTTAATAGCCTGCAAATGATTAGTAATCCAATCTTGTGATTTTCCCTCCCCTTTATTCTATCGATTTCTTAATCATTTAAATAGCAAAACTCATGAGAAATGCCCTCATCAAAACTACTGTAGTGCTAGGCGCATGTGTTGTAGTACTCTTTTCCTGCCGCAAAAATGCAAGTACCAGTCAGTCCGCATCTGTTTCCGAAGAAGCCCTGGGGAAGATTTACAATCTGGGTTTCAGTAACAAAAATGTAACGCTTGATGAAGACGGGAACTACCTCGTAGAAGGTGATATTGTGCTTAGTCAGGCTGATTTGAATTCCGTTCCGTCTACCCAGTTCCTGCGAGTGGGGTCTGCCGAGCAGTACCACACCTATAATCTCGTAACGGGTGTACCGCGGGTGATCACTGTCAGTATTTCATCACAGCTTCCTTCATCGTATGTGTCAGCCCTGGATGTTGCCTTAGGTCGTTATAATGCCCAGAAGCTGCAGATCAGTTTTCTACGTGTTTCATCGGGCGCCGATATTTCCATTGTAAAAAGCGGAGGCAATTACCTGGCATCTTCCGGTTTCCCTACGTCCAGCGGAGATCCTTACAATCAGGTAAAAGTAAATTCGCGTGCTATCGGCAATCAGCCGCAGGGTACGGTGGCTTCTATTCTGGCGCATGAAATAGGGCACTGTATTGGATTCAGGCATACCGATTATATGGACCGCTCATATAGTTGCGGTGGTCAGCCGGTTAATGAAGGTGCTTCTACTGTAGGCGCTGTGTATATTCCCGGAACAAACCCCGATCCTGATCCCAACAGCTGGATGCTAAGCTGCATAGGCTCTGGCGATGACCGGCCGTTCAATGCCAACGACCAAACGGCGCTGGCGTATTTGTACTAGGCTCCATAGTCTCTATCTACTACAATACAGAACCCGCTCACTGAGCGGGTTTTGATTTTATATCGCATTCCGTTCGCTCTACTAACTATCTCGCATACTTCTTTTTTATAATCTCTGAAAAAACTTTTCCACAAATAACGTTTAGGCATCTGGGTAATTGGGTAAAATGGATTTACTCTGCGGTTTTCTGCGGGCGAAAACTAGATAATTTCATTAAATTTAAGATGGTCGTGTAGTAGCCATACCGTTAACCAACATTAAATCTAGTTCACATGAGAAAGACAATTTTCAAAACAATTGCTGTTTTGGCAGGCTGCATATTTGTTCTCTTTGCCTGCCGCAAAAGTGTAAAGACCGATACCACCACGTCTGATGTTTCGGATGAAGCGCTTGCAAAAATTTACGCATTGGGATTCAGTAATAAGAATGTCATCTCCGACGGAAATGGAAATTACATTGTGGAAGGTGATATTCTGCTCAGTCCGGATGACCTCAATGCTGTTCCTGAAACCAAATTCTTACGTATTGGCGGCGAAGAACAGTATCGTACCACCAATCTCGTAAGGAATTTACCACGAACTATTACTGTAAGCCTTTCTTCCAGCCTCAGCACCTGGTCAACAGCCCTCAATACGGCGCTGTCGCGCTACAATGCGCTGGGACTGCAGATCAAATTCTCACGGGTCACTTCAGGCGCCAATATTTCAATTGTCAACGGTTCGGGAAGCTTCCTGGCTTCATCGGGTTTTCCCACTTCATCAGGGAATCCTTATAACCAGGTGATCCTCAACAGCAGCGCTGTTGCCGGTCAGCCGAATAATACCGTTGCCTCTATTTTGGCCCATGAAATAGGCCATTGCATCGGTTTCCGTCATACCGACTATATGAACAGAGCCTATAGCTGCGGCGGAAGCGCTGTAAATGAAGGATCTGCAGGCGTTGGTGCTATCAATATTCCCGGAACACCTACCGGTCCGGACCCCAATAGCTGGATGCTCAGCTGTATTGGATCCGGTCAGGACCGTCCGTTCAATGCCAACGATAAAATCGCTTTAAACTACTTGTATTAATTTATCATTATCTGTTTGGTTACTACACCCGAAAGTCCCGTTTTTAGGCGGGACTTTTTTTGTAAGCCCTTATGCAGCTTTATTTTTACCCCCTGCGTCGGTTAAATTCGATGGATTTTGCTTACCTTTGCGCACTCATTTTCAGGGCGTTTTTCCCTGGATAGATAATTAAAAAGAAAATATAACAAGTCATGGCAGACTTACGATTACAAAGAAATTTTGGTATTGCGGCACATATTGATGCCGGTAAAACAACTACTACGGAGCGTATCCTGCGCTATACCGGTATGATCCATAAAATAGGTGAGGTGCATGATGGTGCAGCTACTACCGACTGGATGGAGCAGGAAAAAGAAAGAGGTATTACCATTACTTCTGCTGCAGTTAGCTGCCAGTGGAACTTTCCTACTGATAAAGGAAAAGCCACAGCCGACACTAAAAAATATTATTTCAACATTATCGATACTCCGGGTCACGTTGACTTTACTATTGAGGTAGAGCGTTCAATGCGCGTACTGGATGGTTTGATCGCCCTGTTCTCTGCCGTTGACGGGGTAGAACCTCAGTCTGAAACCGTATGGCGCCAGGCTAACCGTTATAAAGTTCCCCGTATCGGTTTCGTTAACAAAATGGACCGTTCAGGTGCCGACTTCCTGATGGTGGTTAAACAGGTAAAAGAAATGCTGGGTGCAAAAGCTGTTCCCCTGCAATTACCTATCGGTGCTGAAGATGATTTCAAAGGCGTAGTTGACCTGATCAAAATGAAAGGTATCATTTGGCACATGGAAACAGAAGGTATGACCTTCGACGAAATCCCTGTTCCAGCGGATATGATGGAAGAAGCAAATGAGTGGAGACAAAACCTCATTGAAGCTGTTGCGGAATACGACGACAAGCTCATGGAGAAATTTTTCGATAATCCTGATACCATTACCGAAGCAGAAGTACACGAAGCTATCCGCAAAGCAACGATCGATCTCAGCATCGTTCCAATGATGTGCGGTTCTTCATTCAAAAATAAAGGCGTGCAAACCGCCCTCGATGCTGTTTGCCGTTACCTGCCTTCACCAGCTGATATTGATGATGTAGTGGGTACTAACCCTGATACATTAGAACCAGAAGTTCGTAAGGCTGATCCTAAAGCGCCTTTCGCTGCGCTGGCCTTCAAGATCATGACCGACCCATTCGTAGGCCGTTTGGCCTTCTTCCGCTGTTACAGCGGTCACCTCGACGCCGGTTCGTATGTTAAAAACATGCGTAGCGGAAAGAACGAGCGTATCAGCCGTATCATGAAGATGTTCGCCAACAAGCAAAACCCCATCGATTTCATCGAAGCTGGCGATATCGGTGCAGCCGTTGGTTTCAAGGAAATCAAAACCGGTGATACCCTGTGCGATGAAAATCATCCGATCGTTCTGGAGAACATGTTTATTCCAGAGCCGGTAATCGCTATCGCCGTTGAGCCTAAAACACAGGCCGACGTTGATAAAATGGGTATGGCTATCGCCAAGCTGGTAGAAGAAGATCCTACATTACGCGTAAATACCGATGAAGATACAGGTCAAACCATCTTACGTGGTATGGGTGAGTTACACCTTGAGATCATCATCGATCGTATGAAACGCGAATTCAAAGTTGAAGTTAACCAGGGTGCTCCCCAGGTTGCTTATAAAGAAGCTTTCAGGAAGAAAGTTGAACATCGCGAAACCCTGAAAAAACAAACCGGTGGTCGCGGTAAATTCGCCGACATCGTGTTTGAATTGGGACCTGCCGATGAAGAGTGGCTGAAAGAAAACCCTGACAAGGGCTTCCAGTTCGTGAATGATATCTTCGGTGGATCTATCCCCCGTGAGTTCATTCAACCCATTCAAAAAGGTTTCGAATCAGCTATGGGTACTGGTGTACTGGCCAGCTATCCTGTTGAGAATGTGAAGGTCCGCATTTTCGACGGTAGCTATCACCAGGTTGACTCCGACGGTATGTCGTTCGAGTTGTGCGCCAGAGCTGGTTTCCGTGAAGCCGGCCGTAAAGCACAACCAGTATTACTGGAGCCGATCATGAAAGTGGAAGTTATCACGCCCGATCAATACATGGGTGATGTTACCGGTGACCTTAACCGTCGTCGTGGTATGCTCGAAGGCATGGACACCCGCGGTAATGCCCAGGTAATTAAAGCCAAAGTGCCACTGAGCGAAATGTTCGGATACGTAACACAATTGCGTAGCTTGTCATCAGGCCGCGCAACCAGCACCATGGAGTTCAGCCACTATTCTCCTGCACCTACCAATATCGCTGAAGAAGTGATCGCCAAGGTGAAAGGAAAAGTGAAAGCAGACTAATTGAGTTTTCATATCTCTCTTTATACAGCCCCGCCGCATGGCGGGGCTTTTTTATCCTGAATGACACGCTTTTTGGTCAAATCTGCACACTTATGGCCAATTTATGCACGCTTACAAACTCATATGTGAATTATCATTGACTTAATAGTACACATGCTATAGCTTCAATATATTTGATGCATCTTTTCTCTCCTCCAATCTTCTGCGAAAGGCCGCTTCGGCAACATTACAGCTCTGAACCTTTAATCATCAACCAAAATGTATATGGGCAAAACTTTACTATCTACACTTCTGTTTTCATTGATCTTATTTGCCGGTATGGCGCAAACTCCTGGAATTAAATGGAGTAAATACGTGGGAACCCAGGTTTCTGAGGAAGTTTTATACGATGGCCAGCGAACCAGCGACAAAGGCTACATATTTGTGGGGTTCGACTCGGGTTATTACCAGAATTATTCAGGTGTTTTTCAAAAATTGAACAATGGTATCAATTGGATGGCAAAAGTTGACAGTGTAGGTTCTCTTGTATGGAAAAAAAGGTTAACTAATTATTATATATACAATTCGGCCCTTGAATCGATTTGCAGTACGACTGATGGTAATTACGTAGTTGCAGGCTATATATGGGCCCACCCTGATTCAACCAATTATCATATCATCAAGATCAATCCTTCGGGCAACCCGATCTGGGACACAACGTATGGGGGCTCAGGAGAAGACAGGGCCTATAACGTGAAGCAAGCCACCGACGGCGGATATATAGTGGCCGGTTATTCCACGTCCGTCAACAGCGGCGATGTGGTGCAGGCGCACAGTGGCGGCTCCGAAGCATGGTTAATAAAGCTCGCTGCCAATGGTAACAAACAATGGGCGTATACTTATGGCGGAAACGCTGGGGATACCGCCTATGCTGTTATGCAAACGCCCGATGGCGGCTATCTTGTTTGCGGTGCTACCGCCTCAACTAATGGCGATGTTCCCGGCAATAAAGGACAATCCGATGGATGGGTTTTCAAAATAAATTCATCAGGAACTGTTGTATGGACGAAGAACTTTGGCGGCAGTGGCCGTGATGTATTGAACAATATTGTTCAGAACAGTGATAATACGTACACCGTATCTGGCTTTACATTCTCTAATGATGGCGATATTTCGGGTAGTCATGGTCAGTCGGATATGTGGGTAATTAAGATTGACGATACAGGAAATCTGATCTGGTCAAAAGCATTTGGCGGGTCGGCCGATGATGCTTCCTTTGGATTGTCTGCCGGCTTTTCAGGTGGATGGTTTGTTACTGGTTTTACAAAATCAAACGATGGTCAGGTAAGTGGCCATGCCGGTGGCGCCGATTGCTGGACGATCAGGCTGGATGCAACAGGTAATTTAATATGGCAAAAATGTTCAGGAACAGTAAACGATGAATATGCCATGGCCATTTTGCCTGCAACAGATGCAGACTTTACCATAGCCGGTTTCGGCAAACCATTAGCACAACCAACGTGGGGGAGTGATCAAAGCGATGGCCTTGTGATAAATTACAGTAATGCCAACTCCATTCGCGGCACCGTATTTTTAGATGCCAATAGTAACGGCATAAAAGATGCCGGTGAAACCAATTATGATAATGCAACGGTAAAAACGCAGAAGAGTGGATTTACCAGCTCTGCTGTTTCCTATAACGGTTACTTTAATATTGATGTAGATACCGGTACCTATATTTCTTCTGTGCAGCTGCCTTCTGCTTATTTTATTGCAGTGCCCGCTTCAAAAACATCTGTATTCCCTGGTTATTATAATGTAGATTCTTTTGGCATTGCTGTTCAGCCTGTATCTAATAAAAAAGATCTTGTTGTAAACATGTACGCCATCGATCGGGCACGGCCCGGTTTTAATGTGCGATACCAGATAGTCTATAAAAATTTGGGAACAGTTAGTATACCATCAGGAACCATTACACTCACTACAGATCCAAAGCTGAGTTATGTAAGCGCATCTACTTCTCCTTCAGCTACAGGCGTCAATACCCTTAGCTGGACCTATACAAATTTGAACAGCTTAGACACGGCTTCTATATTGGTAACGCTGAAGCTGGCCACGCCGCCAACAGCAAACCTTGGCGATACCCTGCACCTGCAAGCTGTGATTGATCCTGTTGCAGGTGATGAAACACCGCACGATGATACTGCCATCTTAAAACAAGTGGTAGTAGGCTCCTACGACCCCAACGATAAAACGGAAGCCAACGGCGGCATCATCACACCGGCGCAGGTAAGCAACGGCGACTACCTGAACTATTTAATTCGCTTTCAGAACACCGGAACCGATACGGCCTTTAACGTAATCGTTCGCGATACACTCGAAAGCCGCCTCGACTGGAGCACTTTTCAAATGGTTTCAGCCAGCCATCCTTACCAGTTAACAATCGACGATGGCAATAAACTTACCTGGAAGTTCAATGGCATTAAACTGCCTGATTCAACAACTGACAAATCAAACAGTAATGGCTATATAGCCTATCGCATCAAACCATTGTCAACCGTACATGCCGGCGATACCATTAAAAATACCGCAGGCATTTATTTCGATTTCAACCTGCCGGTGGCTACCAATACCGACAAAACAGTGGTGTTCCTGATATCTTCTCCATTGCCGGTAACACTCATTTCATTTCAGGCAGCACAGGCTGGTTCCATCGTGAACGTAAGCTGGAAAACAAGTGCAGAGCTGAATGCAAAATATTTTGAAGTACAACGCAGCAGCAATGGTATCGACTTCACAACCATTGGCACCGTGCCTGCGGGAAATACTACTTATTTGTTTAAAGATAATAGTCCGTTAACCGGATACAATTACTATCGCCTGAAACCGGTTGATATCGATGGCAGATTCACTTATTCAACTATTGTAATGGTGAATATGAAGGTTGGGGCCGAAGTGATTTCTTCATTATACCCCAATCCCGGCAACGGCAATGTAACCTTAAAATTACAGGGTTCTGTACAAGGCAACGTAATGGTGCAGGTGCT
>Ga0068855_100001203_pt1 | contig 32173 bp, 28 predicted proteins | sample KBSCornC52_FD_66592 | JGI IMG/M metagenome (GOLD analysis project Ga0068855, IMG submission 66592) | Corn rhizosphere microbial communities from Kellogg Biological Station, Michigan, USA - KBS Corn C5-2 | ecosystem: Host-associated > Plants > Roots > Rhizosphere > Soil ...
AATTATTAACGCAACAAAAAACAGTATTCGTACAAACGCCTGTCGCGATCGACGCAACAGAAGAAAAACAGTTGAAAGTGAGATTTCCAAATAAAAAAATAGTTTATACGATTAATAAAGATTTACTGGCTGGGATGAGGATTATTAATAATGATTTACTCTATGACTATAGTTTAGAGGCTAAATTTGATAAAATAGCAACAAAAGCATATGACACAAATGATTAACGACCAAGACATTTTAAAACAATTAGAAAAAAACATGATGGATTTTTCCTCAGATCCGAAAGTCCTAAATGTAGGTACTATCGCACGAAATACTGATGGTGTCGTGACAATTAGTGGTCTTTCACAAGTCGGTGTTGGCGAGCAAGTTGCCTTTGCAGATGGCACATTAGGCGTAGTACTTGGTCTTGATGAAGATGATGCCTCAGTTATTCTTCTGGGTAATGGTGATAAAATTCGTGAAGGAGATACAGCCAAACGGACCGGCAAAATCTTAAGTATAATGTGGATGAAAGTATGCTCGGCCGGGTTGTCAGTCCTATCGGTCTTCCACTTGATGGTAAAACTGCTATTAATAAAGGCAAAACTATGCCGCTTGAGAAAATTGCGGCTGGTGTCATTGATCGTGAACCAGTGAGTGTGCCTATGAAAACCGGTATTAAAGCGATTGATGCTATGGTACCAATCGGACGCGGACAAAGAGAATTAATTATCGGTGATAGAGGTTTGGGAAAAACAGCTATCGCAATTGATACGATTATAAATCAAAAAAATATCGGTACTGATAAGGATCGATTAATTTGTATTTATGTGGCTATTGGACAAAAACAATCAACCGTGGCCCAAGTGGTGACGACATTAAAAGAAAATGATGCACTTGATTACTCTATTGTCGTTGCCTCGAGTGCATCTGATCAAGCAGCCTTACAATATTTGGCTCCGTTTGCAGGTGCAGCAATTGCCGAATATTTTCTGGAAAAAGGTCGCGATGTTCTCATTATTTATGATGATTTGACCAAACATGCTTGGGCATATCGACAATTATCTCTCGTACTTCGCCGTCCAGCTGGTCGTGAAGCCTATCCTGGAGATATTTTCTATCTCCATAGTCGTCTTCTCGAACGCGCTGTTCGATTAAATGATAAATTAGGTGGCGGATCAATTACGGCTTTGCCAATTATTGAAACACAAGCCGGGGATTTGTCTGCGTATATTCCAACCAATGTTATTTCTATTACCGATGGACAAATCTTTTTAGAAGCAGATTTGTTTAATAGCGGCGTTCGTCCGGCGATTAATGCCGGTAATTCTGTGTCTCGTGTGGGAGGAGCTGCACAAACCGGTGCAATGAAATCTGTGGCAGGTATGTTACGCTTGGCTTTGGCACAATATCGTGAACTGGCTGTTTTCTCCCAGTTTGGCAGTGAATTAGATCCTGAAACTCGATCTCAACTCGAAAGAGGAAAACGAACAGTTGAAATTCTGAAGCAACCTCAATACCAACCACTACCTGAGCCATTTGAAGTCATGGGTATTTGGGCTGTTAACAATGGCTATGTAGATGACGTTCCTGTGGAGAATGTGCAGCGCTTTGAAAAGGAATTTAATGAATATTTGAAAAAACACGCCAAGAAATTATTAGACACTCTGGAAACAGGAAAAAAGCCAGATAAAGATACACAAGACTTGATGAAAAAAACAACAGAAGCGTTTAAGAAAAATTTTAATATATAGCTTTCTCAGTTTCTAAATTCTAAGCTCTAAATTCGAAACAATATTAAAATACAAAATAATAAATCTAAGATAGTAAAATTCTTTTACTTTTTACATTTAAAATTATGGCAGCAACATTACAAATTAAAAGACGAATTAGAACTGCTCAAAATATTGCCAAGACAACACGGGCATTAAATATGATCGCGACGTCGAAATTGAAGCGTGCACAAGAAACAACAGTATCATCTCGACCATATGCAGATACGTTAATCGATGTGATGCGCTCCATTGTCACAAACATTGAACCAGGAGAAAAAATATCTTATTTGAAAGAAAATACGAGCCAAAAAGATTTATTTGTAGTCATCGCTCCGGATAAAGGATTATGTGGCAGTATGATTCCTAATCTCGTACGAGAATATACGAAAGAAACAAAAAGTGTTGATTGTGCAGTCATTACAATTGGGAAAAAGATTGAACCGTATGTGGCCAGAAGTAAAAAAAATTTGCTTGCGTCTTTCCCATTTGGCAATACCATTCCACGTTTCTCAGCCGTCTATCCTGTCGTCGCAATCATTGATGAACATTTCCTTAAAGGAGATGTTAAAAATGTGCATATTATTACAACTCAATTCAGAAGTGTCTTCGCCCAAGTACCTCAAACGACACAATTATTACCTATCCAAGTGCCAACTGAAGAGGCTGTAAAAACGAAAACCAATGCAATTGTCGCTTTTGAACCCAGTGCAGAAGCGATTTTACCGGCATTACTCCATCGATATATTGAAATGACGATTTATCATGCCATGCTTGAAAGTTATGCATCATTCCAAGCTGCGCAAATGACTGCTATGAAAAATGCGACAGATAATGCGAATGATATTACTTCTGAGCTCAAATTATTGTATAATAAGATGCGTCAAGAAAGAATTACCAGTGAATTGCTGGATATTGCAGGTTCAGCATTTGCACACTGACGAAAACATAAAACGTAGAACAGAAAAGATAAAATTAAGCATTTTTTCCATTTTACGTTTTATATTTTGAATTATTATTATATATATGGCAACAGAAATGAAACAACAGAAGCAAGACAAAAATACCGGTGCAATCATCCGAGTGCATGGTCCTGTCGTGGATGTATATTTTCCTGATGAATTGCCATTTGTCAATGAAGCACTTACCATTGCATTGGAAAATAACGAAGTACTGACGCTTGAAGTTGCGTTTTTAATCAGTGATAATCAAGTAAAAGCTCTCGCGCTTGGTTCGACCGATGGATTGGTTCGTGGCATGAAAGTTGAGAGAACAGGTCATCCGATTCAAGTGCCTGTGGGCGACGAAACATTAGGTCGTATTTTCAATGTCTTAGGAAAACCAATTGATGGACAAAAAGCCTTAAGTAAAAATGTGACGTATGAACCAATTCATCGTCCAGCGCCGCTACTCTCAGACCAAGAAACCAAACCTCAAATCTTAGAGACCGGTATTAAAGTGGTTGATTTGATCGCACCTTTCACCAAAGGAGGCAAAACCGGTATTTTTGGAGGAGCAGGCGTAGGAAAAACCGTTATCATCCAAGAATTAATTCGCAATATTGCTCAAGAACATAAAGGTCATTCAGTTTTCGCAGGCGTGGGAGAACGAACTCGTGAAGGGACTGATCTGTATCTCGAAATGCAATCATCCAAGGTTATGGATAAAACGGTTTTAGTTTTCGGCCAAATGAATGAACCACCAGCCAATCGTATGCGCGTTGCATTGACTGCTTTGACCATGGCTGAATATTTCCGAGACGTCAAAAAAGAAGATGTGTTGTTATTTATAGACAATGTATTCCGTTTCGCTCAAGCAGGATCTGAAGTATCAGCCCTTTTAGGCCGCATGCCTTCAGCTGTCGGTTATCAACCAACCCTTGCCAAAGAAATGGGCGATTTACAGGAAAGAATAACGAGTACGAAAAAAGGTTCGATTACATCGGTGCAAGCAGTCTATGTTCCTGCTGATGACTACACAGATCCAGCACCTGTGGCCATCTTCTCGCATTTAGACGCGACATTAGCATTAGACCGTGCATTGGTTGAAATTGGTATTTATCCTGCTGTTGATCCATTAACTTCCACCAGTCGCATCCTCGATCCAAATGTGGTGGGTCAGGAACATTATGATGTCGCTCGCGGCGTACAGAAGGTCTTACAGCGATATAAAGAGCTACAAGATATCATTGCAATTCTGGGTATGGATGAATTATCTGATGAAGATAAGCAAGCAGTGACACGAGCTCGAAAAATTCAAAGATTCTTAAGTCAACCTTTCCACGTCGCTGAAATCTTCACCGGTCAACCTGGACAATATGTGAAAGTCGAAGACACTGTCACCAGTTTCAAAGAAATTCTGGAAGGAAAACATGATTCATTGCCTGAACAAGCATTCTATATGCGGGGAAATATCCAAGATGTGTTAGATAACTATAAGAAAAGTGGTAAGAAGTAGCTAGAATTAAGAAGTTAGAATCAATGACGAATCAAGGAAACGAATACTTCGCCGTCCATAATTCTTAATTCATTATTCTTGATTCTTCTTAACCAATAAATTAATACAAATAATAGTAAATTTTTAACTCATATGCCATTAAAATTACAAATCTTTACCCCGGAAAAAGAAATCTATAACGAAGAAGTCAATGAAGTAGTTATTCCAACCATCGACGGTGTGATCGGCGTGCTTCCCCATCATGCGCCAATTGTCAGCCAAATTGCACCTGGAGCTGTTCTCATTAAAAAGTCTGGTAATACAACACCGCTGGCAGTCTATGGCGGATTTGTGACTGTAGAAAACAATGTCGTGTCTTTGCTCGCAGATTACGCAGCCCACGTAGAAGATATTGAATTGGCCAAAGCAGAAGAAGCTAAAGAACGAGCTGAAAAAGTAATGCGAGAAAAATTATCCAATGAAGATTATGTGATAGCCTCGGCAGAATTACAAAAAGCCATCATGCAGATTCGCTTAGTCCGCAAATATCGACATAACTAGACTTAGACTTCTCGCACGACTAACTCGGCTCTTATCCCCGTCAATAATTATAAACTATACTTTTTATGTAGGCTTTTGTATATAAATTTTGGCTCAAACACAGAATTCGAAGCAATATTCTTTATTCACTTTCAGCTATTTTTGTTCCAAGAACAGCCAAGACAAGACCAGCCAAAAACCCAACAGTTGCGACGGGTATGGAAATGGAAGTATCAACTCCTGCTGCAACCATGGAAAGTGTTCCTCCCAGTTGTGATGCGTATCCTACAATTGTCTTTCTACCTATTTTTTGATCTGATGATAATGAAGGTTGAGACATATGAAGATCACTCTGATAAACGACACGCGCGGATGGTTCATTAGTAATTTTATTCGTATTTTCTGATGCTCTTTTGATTACATCTCGATCAAGAAGAACATGAGTAGTTTTTCTATACTTTTCATAATTATTTTCCATAGTTTATCATTATACAATATCTTCCCTCCATCTCAAATATAGGCGGCAATACTATCATCACGAAAGTGCTATTCCATAACTTCCCCAGCTAAGCCGACCATGAATCCAACTACTATTGCAATTCTTTTATTAAATGTATGCTAAAATAGAGAAACTTTAGCCGAAGTAACTCAGGGGTAGAGTAGCTCTTTCGTAAAGAGCAAGTCGTGGGTCCGAATCCCACCTTCGGCTCTCACAACTTACAAGTTAAAAAAAGGCAAAATAAGACAAAAAATGATATACTGTGATTAGTTTTAGCAGTATATTTTATTCTCAATTTAATGTATGGCATCATCACGTATAAGAAGACATCTTGACCAACAAAGCAAACGAACAATTTATCTCAGTATTATCGGTACGATTATCGTTATCGTATTTTTGGCAATATATGGGTTGACTTTACTCAATAAATTCGCGCTTTTTCTCAGTAGAGGAAAAACTGTTTCAGTCACACCTGAAGTTAATTCACTTAACTATATCGCAGCGCCTTTTTTAGATAATACCTATACTGCAACGAATAGCGCGACAGTGACTATTTCAGGAAGTGCCGCCAAAAATCAAGATATCAGGTTGTATGTAGACGGAAGTGTTATCGGTGATAAAACAACTGATAGTAACGGTTCGTTTATATTTGAGAATGTACAACTTTCACCCGGTGACAATGATATTAAAGCAAAAGCACTAGGGGCCAATAATAAAGAGAGCGATTATTCAAATATCTTGACCATTACCTACGTCAATAAAGGTCCAACCCTTAATGTGAATGCTCCGAGTGATGGTCAAACTGTCAATGGCGGCAATAGTACAATCGTAGTGCAAGGAAAAACAGATACGGATGCAACAGTAACAGTTGGTGGTTTCCAAGCAATAGTTGATAGCCAAGGGAATTTTAGTTACTCCTTTCCTTTACAACATGGTGACAACAATATCACAATCATTGCCACTGATACTGCTGGAAACAAGACAACTGTGCAAAGGAAAGTTACGTATAATCCCTAACCCCCAGCATGATCATCATCCACAGTATAATGCTGGGATAAAATAAGCTATTGATAAAAATACTATTCATATATAATCCTAAAAATGATGTAAGAATAAGCAGCGAAAAAAGTCTATTTTTTTGTAGTGACTCACCATACATGGTTTTGATAATTTTAATCTGCATAAAACAATATGCCAGTAAGCCAAAAATACCCGTCGTTGCAAACACAAATAAGAAACTATTATCCGTTCCGCTATCGGCATGGCTTTTCTGTATATCAGCAATTGATCGATACCCATAGCGAAGCTGCGCATAACGGTATGCATCAAATCCTACACCAAACAATGGATTTTTTAGGATAATTTGCAAGGCAGTTTGTTCTGTTGTAACCCGTGCTTCACTTGATGCTATTCTAAAAAAGTTAGTATTCTCTGTAGAAGCTTTAGGTGACGTCAAGAAAAAAACACTAATAAGTATAATAATCACTAAAAAAAAGTACTTCAATCTTTTTAAAAGATAAAAATAAACGATTGAACTCACACACAACATAATAATTGAACTTCTAGAAAAAGTGAGGAATATTTCAAGCAGTGTGAGTAAGAGTAAGAAGCCAAGAAATATCGTATAATATTTATTAGACTTTCGAAGAGATTGCATAAAAAGTGTTGTTAAGAAAATGAAAATCAAAACTGTAAAAGCACCTGCAAAATTAGGATCAAAGAAGGTGTTAAATAATCGATATAAATGGTCATCCCATCCCAAATAAATAAGATTACGCAAATTTGAATAGAAAAAATACTGCAGTAATCCTGCCAATAAAATACAAACAGATGTAACAAGCAAAGAAAGTATGACAAACTTTTTATTCTGTTTAAATTGACTTTTTATGGCAGGGTACATAAGACAATACATGCTAAAGCGGACAAGGTATAATCCGGCAACAAGGCCTTGTTGCCAGGAATAGTGCCAAATATTAAGTAATAATGAGATTATCGCAATTGAAACAAATATGAGAAAGGGACGAACAAATACGTCCTTTGAAAATGTATAGTTATTTTTTATTTTATCAATCCAACTGAATAACAAAAATAAGCCCACACTCCCATCAAGAACCGTGATGACAATATTATTACCCAGGTCAATTCTTCCGGCTTGATTGAGAAATAATCCAAAACAAATAAATATAAACAGAAGTTTTTTAAGCATATCGGTATAGTATATAGAGTGTTTCGACATACAACAAGAATGCTCCATAAAACACATGCGACTGTATAAGAGTTGGAATGTCAGATGGATGGGCAAAATTAATGCCAACTAGAATATAACTTATTAATAACATAATCATATAGTTCCTTTTATTCCTCACTTTTTTTAAGATGTAAAAAAAGACGAAATAATATGCAGGAATGAGAAAAACAAAATGATGTTGCCAAGAGAAACTATTTAATAGTACAGACAGCGTAAGAACCACTGCTATTTTTAAAAGATAAAAAATCTTATCTTTTTTATTCGTTTTGAGAAAAAGTACGATTGTTAAACAAACTAACACGAGCGAAATGATAATTCTAACTATACTTCTGAACAACACATTTGGCATTTCGCGAGTGAGAAAGCCTGATAATGATTGATTATAATAATCCCCTTTCCAAGATGATAATAAATTAGGAAGTATTTGAGTAAAATAGTGGATAACTACATCAATATGTAAAACATATATTGAAATAAAAAGTAATGCTAGACAAACTATAACAGTAGTAAAAAATACTTTCCATTTTTTATCTAGTGCTAACAAAATAAGGAGTAAAAGTGGAAAGAACTTAATCATGAGTGACACTCCTATGAAAATTCCAGAGACGACCTTTTTCTTTTTCTGCATGTAATAGATAGCCAACATTACCAGTAATAAAATCAGTAAATTGATCTGTCCCATTCCCAAAGTGAATTTAACCGGGAAAGAAAGAAAAACTAATCCACAAAAAAACATATTAACATTGGAGAAGAATTGGATATTATTTATCTTGCTACAGAGGAATAATGAAGTTAAAAGACACAGTAAGCTCATCGCAAGCCAGACATGTCCAGCAAGCATATAGGGAAACAAAACTAATGGCACAAACAGAATCATAACGATTGGCGGATACACTAAAGGTGTAAAATAATGACTATCTTTTACATATGGATTTTGTCCCTGAAGAACATGAAGAGGTCCATAATAAAAAGATGTAAAATCAGGATAAGAAGTCAGTAAAAATACTTTACATAACCAAAGAAATGAAGCAGTAAAAAAAATAAGGACTGCAATCTTTTTTAATATTTCCATACTTTTCCTCCATCAGCATATAGCTTTACATGTGTCTTCATATTCGTATACACCAACTGCCAGTGAGAAAATCTTTTCGGTAAAGCAGTATTTTGACAAGCAATGTAGGTAAATCTATCACCCTTCTTTATCCATGAAGCATCAATAAATGGAAAGTCAACATAATATAAATTATGAAATCCATAAAGTAACACTGTATCAGATGATTGTATATGCTTCTTAAAATACTCGTCAGTGTCATAAAAATCACCAAATGAAAAATTCAAATTATTACTGAGAAATTCACTTTTTATTTCATCGCCAAAGATGACAGGCAAGTAACGAACTGAGGCAGCTCCACGATATACAATCGTCGTAAGCGCGAGAAAGATAACAAGCCCTATCAATGTATTCCTATATCTGTTGCTCCATAGATCATTTTGTTTAGCAAGTAAAAATAATAGATACGCGATAAGTACTGAAAATGCCGGCAAATACGGAATGATAAATCTTCCCCCACCTGTTTGGGGCGTGATATACCACGCGACTAACGCAAGTAGCGAATACCAACTTAACAGTTTTATTTCTTTTGAGAAGGTTTTATATTTCCAAAAAATAAGCGGGAGAACAATGAGGTAGATAGGAGAAACAGGGTCAGAGGCCGATGTAAAAAGTCGGATAACGGTTTGTAAAAATAATATCGGGTTTACTGTGGTTGTGCTGATTCCTGTAGGATATAGTGACGTAAAGAATGGATACACTGGGTTTCCTGTATGAAGAAATGAAAAGATAAACCACGGCAATGGTATCAGAAGTGCAACCCCAGTATAAATAAGTATTGATCTAAGACGGAAGAACAAGGGAAGTTTATACTGAGAAAACCACAGTAGTATTAAAAATATGATCAGCGACCCTATACCCAATAATTTAGTCGTAATCGCCAATCCAGTAAAAACAGCCGAGAGATATAACCATTTTTGATATTTTGCGCGAAACCATTCCAGATAACTCCAAAGGGCCAGCAGTTCAAAAACTGTTCGGATAAGATCTATATAGGCTGTTGTCGATTCCCATGCAACAGCAATGTTACTATAAAAAATAACAACAGCAATAAGCGCGTATTTTCGCGAAACATAATTACGAGAAAGTCTATATATTAAAAAACAGCAAAATATTCCGGCTCCAAACTGCAGAAGTTTTGCCATTCTCTCATCGCCTAGAGCAAGTGCGCTCGTATAGAGTAACTCTCCTAATTTGGGCATATCGCTGTATGGAATCAGACTCCCTGGAATATGGATAATGGAATGAGAAAGTAAATAGAGTTTGGGAAGCGTCAAATGATACCACAGCGCGTCAAAAGATAATTCCGGTGCAAGAGCGCCAATATAATTAATCAAGGCTTGTATAAAAATTAAGATACTAAGAAAAAAAGCAAATCTATTTTTTATGAGAAGTTTCCCACAATTTAATATGTAGATAATAGAAGTCTTCCAATTGTATTTTTTGTAAAAAATCAAGTAACTAACGACAATGCATAAAAGAGAATAAATAATAATATATTCTCTATACAAAAGATGTACTAGACCGAGAAAAAATATGCCATATGCATATATTCCTAAGATAATTCCTAATATAAACATAATTGAGTACGACATCCAAGATGAGAGAAATAGAGATAAAGAAGAATAACAGTCCAGATAAGAAAAATAATAAATCCAGCAGTACTTTTATTCATGTTGATAGAGAAACCATAATTTTCCTCTGACGAGGAATGAATGGAAACTCATCATAAGCGCCACTACTAACCCAGAAATACCATCTAAAAATCCTACCTTTAATATATAATTATAGAAAAATTTTGCTTTAGGATAAATAATGATTTGCCAAAATGTTATGTTTGCTTTTTTTTCATACAATTCCTGTGCACGAAGACTAGAATATTGATTAATCTTTTGCAAAAAACTCGTAATGTTCGGATGAGGATAATGGTAAAGCGGATTTCGCAATTTTCCTGTTTTACCTTTTACCTGCCACACTTCATGTACCCTCCCTATCCATTTACCTGTATTCTTTTGTGCAAGACGAAGAAGAACGCTATTACCTACTTCCCCATGAAAAAGTTTTCTTCCCCACATTTCATCAATTCGCTTGATATAAAAACCAATTTGTACATTAAATTGATTTCCAATAAGATTTGTAATTTCATATTGTAAGGAGAGGGAGACTTCTTCATCAGCATCAACAAAAAGGATCCAGTCGCCTTTAGCTTTACTTATGCCAAAATTACGCTGCTCTGCAAAATTACCTCCCATGTCATGTATAAAAATTCTGTCTGTATACTTTCTGGCAATTTTGACAGTCGTATCTATCGAGAAATCATCAATGACAATAATTTCGTCGCACCATACAAGTGATTTTAAACATCTTTCAATATTTATCTCTTCATTCTTGGTTAAAATGACAGCAGTTACTGTTCCAGTCATGTTCTTATTGTAACATAATTATTTCGACTTCTGATATATAACCACGAAAGGATCGGACCTGTAAATCACAAAACTTTTCACTGTAAGCACAGTTGCTGGTTCTATCACGTACATGCCTTTCGCATTCCTCTTATATAACGTTTTCATCCATTCAGCTAAATAGATATAATCATACGCGGGTTCAGGAAAAAACCCTTTCGATACAATCGAAAACGGATGGCCGTCAGCATGTTGTTGTATTTTTTGAACGATAAGTTCCTCATTTTTCAATGGAAAGACGCTCAATCCTTGCTGTTCTATATCTTTGGATGTGAAATATTTTGATGAAATAAGCGCAGAGATATTCATAACTACAATGATACAAAGAAACAAGATTAAAATATATTTTTTTATTTTCGTTGCAAAGATAGAATCAAATAGGAACGCGATAACCAACATAACTGATGGCAGAAGTACTGGAAGATATGCTGCTGAAAGAACGCCATTGATTAAAAGAATACCAATCGGTATGAATACAAATAAGAAAATCAGGACTATTGGATCATCTAATTTCCTTTCCTTCCATTGCCGACCAATACAAAGCGTAAGATAAAACAAACTACTGAAAAATATGACTAAAGCAATAACGCTACTGGGCATAAAAATCAGACGTTGTATTTCAAGTGCTAAAAAGTGAAAGAATGCAATCCAGTCAATTGAAGACGGTGGATGAATGCGGTAAAGCCCGACGCCAGACACAATTTTATACCCAATCCACAAAATTATTTTCACTGTTTGTGGAAATTGATGCGATATATCATACAAGAGCATTGGCAACATCGTTATTACATATGCAATTGCAGAAAAAATACTATTTTGCCAGGAAAAAATATGCCTCCATGGCCGCTTCTTCCAATAGCCATACAACAAGAGCGCAAAAAAAACAAATGACAAAGAAATTGTGGCAATTTCAAAATTATAAAGAATACCAAGCAAACCAATAATTATCGGAATAATCTTTCTATTTCCTCTGATCCAGTACGTCAATGCGAGTAAAAGTAAAACAGTAAAAAATGGAATCGGTGATGTATGATATGCAGTTCGTGAAGAAACAATAACGAGTGGTGATGTTGCATAGAGACTGGCAGCAATCATGCCAGCTTTTTTTGAGAATAATTTCTTTCCGGCATAATACAATAACCCGACTGTTAGGACGTCTAAACCTGCAGTAAAATATGCACCAGAAACAGGGTTAAAATGGAATAAATAGAGACATATTGCAAGAAGATATGTCCAGTATGCGCCTTGATGCAACCAAATATGACTGGCTGTTATGCCAACAAGTGGAATATGTCCTGTCAATAACATATTTTTCGCAGAATTATAAAACCAACCTTGATCAGCAAAGAACGGAATAAGTGATTGGATTTGATTAAAGCGTAAAAATATTGCGAGCAAAAGAATCGCTAGTATGATTATTTTTTCTCTATTACATCTTAAGAAAGATTCAATGATAACTGCTTGCAATAGTCCAAAATGTTTTTTAAAATAATAAAATCGGCTGTGATTAAATATTTTTTGTAGATCATTTCTATATTTGGTGCTCTCTCCCCACAAGTGAATAACTTTCGTGCTGGAAGTAATATATAGTTGGTATCCTAATTGTTTGGTTCGTCGACATAGATCATATTCTTCGAAATATAAAAACATTTTCTCGTCAAAACCTTCGAGTTTTTCGAAATTATCTTTTCGTATCATAAAAGCACTTCCCGGAACGGCCTCGACTTCCTTATCTTTCGATTTATCCCAATTTCTCATCCAATATTTTTCTGCGATTGGATTATGAGGGAATAATTTATTAATAATTGATAACGAGAAAAATGCTTTAAATGGTGTTAATATTTCTGTTCCCTGTAATGGATATACTTTTTTATTTTTATCTAAAAGAAGTGGCGCAACAATTGCTGCTTGTGTATGACTCTCAAGAAAAGAAGAAAGTCTATCAAGAATCAGGTCAGTTATAACTGTATCCGGATTCAAAAATAATAGATATTTGCCTTTCGCTATTTTAGCACCTAGATTATTTCCTCCTCCAAAACCTACATTTCGAGAAGATTGTATGTATCGCACCAAAGGAAATTTTTTCAATAATACTTTACCAATGGGGTTATCTGTATCATTATTTACTACAATAACTTCAAACGCCACTTTATTTTCATGTTTATATAACGAATCTAAACATGAAAATAAAGCCTGATCTGCTTTATAATGAACAATAATAACGGAAACAATAATTTTCATTTCATTCTTATAACTAAGTACACAAGTATACCATTTCTCTTTACAATCTACACTCATTATGGCATACAAACTTAGAGAAAGAACTTGAGAACGCTAGATTTCCAATTGGCAAACATGAAGCGAGATTAGCTAATAATTATTGGAGTTGCTCATATCAATTATAGTAAATTAACATTGTTTTGTAGCCAGATATATAGTGAAGATATTCCTTCATCCATATCAATCTTTGGTTCCCATAAAAACTCTTTTTTACTTTTACGGATATCAGATACATAAATTTTTTGATCACCTGGTCTCCAGTCGGCAAAGTTTACAGTAATATGCTTTTTTGTAATACTTTCTAATTTTTCTTGAAGTTCTAGCCAAATTGATACTGAGTTCTTTATACCTCCTCCGACATTATATATTTTTCCCTTAGTGCTATCTATGTTTTCAATAGCTAAATCGTACGCTCTAACAAGATCATCTATATGAAGTATGTCTCGAACTTGTTTGCCATCCCCATAAATAGTAATACTTTTTTTCTGTAGTATTCTAATGAGAAACCATGCCAGCCATCCTTGATCTTCTATACCAAATTGGTGTGATCCATAAATACATGATTGGCGAAAAACGATAGTTCGAAGCCCATACATTCTATAATAATCACGAACATATTGATCAGCAGCACCTTTACTACATCCATATGGAGAATAAAAATCTACAGGAAAGAGTTCAGAAATACCTTGGATATTTTCAAAAGAATATCGTCTTTCTTGTTCACTTATTTTTACATTGGCTAAATCTCCATACACTTTATTTGTTGAGCTATATATGAAGATGGGATTATTGCCTGACTGTCTTACTGCTTCTAGGATATTAAATGTTCCTAATGCGTTTGTCTCAAAGTCAGCACGTGGGTCTCTAAGAGACGCTGTTACAGCAACTTGACCAGCAAAATGGAAAACGATATCCATTTTGCTAACAATTTTGTTAAGGAGAACTTGGTCATACCGTATATCCGCAGTAATAATATGCAGTTTCTTTTTATAATTTGAAAGAAGATACGTACTATTTGCTTTACTTCCCTTCCGTAAAAAATTATCAAGAATATATACATGATCCTCTTTTCTCAGATAAAATTCAGCGGTATTTGAACCGATAAATCCTGCTCCTCCAGTAATTAAAATATTTCTTGCCATGATATTCTTGTATTATAACCGATTTGTCTTTTTTCTGTTAGTTATAATCTCAAGTAAATTTTCTGTACTTTTCTGCCATGTCCAATTATTTTGAACATTTCTATATGCAGACTCTCCATATTTCTCCATTAGACTTGGATTACCCAATAGCTTCGCAATTGTCTCCGCAAGGACAATTGGATCTCTTTGTATGAGTATCCCAGTTACAAGATGTTTCACTGTATCTTTGTATCCCCCTTCATTCACTGCAATAGCAGGAAGACCACAGGCTTGTGCTTCAATCGGTAACAACCCAAAGGGTTCTTTATATCCTAAACACGTAAGTAGTTTTGATTGCGAATAAAGTTTTCTCATCAATGAATCATCTGAAATCCATTCCTTTTCTCGTAAAACATATCTCACTTTAGGTTGCTTCTCCATAAGCTTTATTGTATCTTGTAATAAAAAATAGCCATCTGCTTCCTCCATGGAGCCGATAAATAAAACATCATATTTCTTCTTCATTTTTTCAGGATAAAATATACTCGTATCAACCCCCATATAACACACTGTTGCATCCAGATTATACGCTTTACGAATGTTAGATTTTGTGTATTTCGAGTTTGCTAGAAGAATCCGAGTTTTTTGAATATTCTGTCTATCAATTACTTTCCGTATTTTACGAGTCGTTCGTTCATATACTCTTTTTCCAAATGACAAACTACTTGTTCTATCGAAAAGTTCTTCATACACCATCCGTAGCGGTTCTTGACAATAATACACACTCTGTGTTTGTAAAAATCGAAGTAGAAATGGTGCCTGGGTATATTTTGACCCATGAACAAATACAAAATCATACCCTTTTCCGTCAATTATTTGTGCCAACTTTTTATGTATGTTATACAATTTATAAATTTCAAGCGTATCTTTATATAACTTCGCTTTCCAATTATGACCAACCCATACTTTCGGAAAAAACTGTGTAAGAAACACAGATTTGAAAATTTCATTAACTTCTTTTTCTTCTTTCTCGTCAAGATAGTAAAGATCAATTACATGATCTTTTTTTAATTGTTTACCAAATTCAAGCACTGCTCTTCGTGCTCCTCCATATGGTAATTCATGGAAAAATGCAATTTTCATTTTGGAGAGATATCACTGCCTTTTACCATATCTTCAGTAATAAGATAGGTATCTTGTCCTAGAGTTACTTGCCGTTTTTTCTTCAACAGTATATAAGAAAAATAGAAGAGAAATGGTAGTTCAACAGTGACGGCAAGGAGTTGTGCATATCCTGCTCCAATTAAACCAAACATATGCACAAGTGGATAAATAGCGACAATAAGCACGATAAATCTTACAAAAACCATAGCAGAAACATAGTTTTGTTTTCCTAATGAAAGAAATAATGCCGATGCAGGCCCCGCAATTGTTCTAAGAACACCATAAATCAGAAGTATTTTCAACACAGGTATTATTGATAACCATTCACTACCAAGAAGGATACTAACAATTTCTGTCGGGAAAAGAAAAATAATTATCCCTATAATCAATGAACAGACAAAAACAGTTATAATTGTCTTTAAGAAAGCTGCACGCAATCTTTCGACTTCTTCTACAATCTTCGTATACACAGGAAAGACAACGCTACTGATGACATCTGATATCTCAGTAATCGGTAAGATAGAAATTTTATATGCTATCTGATAAAATCCCAAAGGTGTTGCTCCCATTACTCTTCCAACTACAGCATTATCAGCATTCTCTGCAATATAATTGAAAATTGTATACGCAGTTACCCAACTTCCTTTATGAAATATTTCCTTGAAATATCCCTTATCTATCGCAAATCTAGGGCTTGGTTTAATAAACATAAGCGACAGAATAACTTCAAACACTGCACTTACCAGCATCCCCCATACTAGGCTATAAACAGAATGTGTAACCAGAACAAACATTATTGTCGTTAGAGCATCTATAAGAAGTAGACCTGATTGAAACCAAAACTGGAGATGGAACTTTAGTTCTTTCTGGAATTTTACTTCTGCTGGATTGATAAATCCTCGCACAAAAGGAACTAAGCTGATGAAAAGTAATATTCCTACGGCATCAGGCGTATGAAAAAATGAAGCAATAAACGGCGAAGAGATAATGAGAAGTGATGTGATAACAATGCCTCGAATAATAGAAACGACCCATGCAGAGTTAATATATTCAGATAATTCTCCTTTGGACTGAATCAAAACAATATTAATTCCTGTTTCTGTCAATGTTTCAAGTAGTGACAACACTAAAGACGCTATCCCAAATATACCGAATTGCAAGGGGCTCAATACTCTTGCAAGAACAACTATTTTCAAAAAACCAAGTCCTCGTGTCACCCCTCTCACGCCAGACATCCAGGAAATACCTTTAATAATATTATTTTTGTATCCCATACTCTCTATTGTATCAGCTATCTCTTTTCATAGATGGTTATAGGACGTGTCATAGTTAGTCCTGCAAGACGATAATTTAACTCATTTCCTAAGACTGTATAAAGTCCGTGGTAAGGTGAAAATTGAGCAACAATACGATAATGTTCTTTTTGCAAACGTTGTAGCAAGTCTTTTTTAACTGAATCTCTTAGATATTCCGTATCAAATTGGTAGTCTGTGATGATCACAAAATGAGGAAGTTTTAGCGTATGTGCATCAATAACTTGATACATATATCTACTGGAGATTTTATTCTGTTCTTCATAGAATTCTTTTAAGACAACATCTGGGAGCGATTGATATATAGGAATGTTCTCAATACCTATTTCACTTCCTTTTGCTATATGTTTTTGTATCCATATGGATGAAGTTTCTTCTGGACTAGACACTAACTTCGCAATAACAAAATTTGCTGTTTCTGCTAATTGCAATAAAAAGAGTGAGAACAAGAATATTATAATAAATCGTTTATACCTTGATACAAATATTTGTCGAATAAATAAACCGGTCAAGAGCGTTAGAAATGGAAGAAGTACTAGTAGACGGTTGCCAGTTGCCCCTAATCCTAAAATAATCAGTGAACAAGCATAAATTAAACATGAAATTATAAGAAATAATTCTTTTTTATGTTGTAATTGTTTATATACAAACTTTTCTACTGAAAGAGTTGTTAGCCAATATATAAGAGAAAAAATGAATAAAACATAAAAAATATGACCGAAAATATTAGGAAAATTAATAAAAAGTAAATATACCCATGCAGGCATACCTAAAAGGTAATTACTATCCCCCATTGGCCCTGAGACAATATTGTCTTTAAAATAGGAAAGATAACCGTTCCAATGAAAGAAAATATCAGGAATTCCAAGGAAAAGAAAGATAATAGAGAATACTAATAATCCTTTTATAAGTACTGATATTTTTCTAAACGGAGATGAAGTAAAAAGGAAGAAAGTTATAACAAAGATACCTAGCTGTGGAATTGCGCTAACTTTAGTCGCTATAGCCAGCGCGTTAGGAATTGCTGCAAGTAAATAGTTTTTTTGCGTGGGATTTTCTGCGTACTGTAAAAGCATGTAAGTCGAAAAGATAATCCAAAATGTTAGCGCAATGTCGTATTTAAAGAAATTACTAAGTACGATCCAAACTGGAGTAAATGTAAAAAGGAGAAGTGTAACGAGAGGTGATGTATAAAAATACTTTTTAACAATTTTTATTAGAAAAACCATCGAAAGAACTCCGAAAAGAAGTGTATTTAATCGAAGCACTTCAAAAAGTCGCTCCTGGACGAGAAGATTTCCAACTGATGATTTAATAGCCAGTGGATTAACAATATGTAAAACGACAAACGGAATAAGATAAACACCTGACAAAATGAATTGGAACATAGTGCCATGAGCTGAACCTGCAATATTTGGCGTTCCATGTGTAAAGGTATTGCGTACTGCTTCTAATTGATGCCATTCATCCATTTGGTAGTTAAAAGGATGATTTTGATTGGGAATCCCCCATCGTATTTGTAAAAGACAGATACAAATATAGAAAACAATAACCAATGTAAGCGTTTTATTTATTTTTATCCATTTCAAAAGCTTCATGTATTTTGCATTATATAGGAACAATCTATTTTTTCCTATTTCAAATGCCTAACTAGGGTATAATATAGTTATAAAAATATTATCTATTTGTAGTAAAACCTCTAATAGTTCCACTTATCACAGCACTATCAGACAAAACTTGTAGCAAGGGAAGGAAATAAAGTGCTCTCAGGTTTTTTACATAGCGATAATTTTTTATAATTGACCAAATGAGATAGAGGAGAAAGGCAAAACATAAAATATAAAACATAAAATAATAATGGAAAAGAATAAAAGATAATAGTAAAAGTATAGAGAGAATATATCGTAGAAAAAGGAGAATGACTTTCGGGCGGAAAATTCTGGCCTCTGCATCGCCTTTGGCAAATCTATAGAACATTATAAATGAACTTTTCCAATTAGTAGGTGGATACCAATAGACAATTGCTTGTTTAGCAAAAACAATTTTTTTATGCATTTTTTGCAATGCTTTTGCAAACACATAGTCTTCATTATGCGAGAATTGTTCTTGGAACTTTCCAATATCTCTCCAGACTTTTTTGCGAAAAGCCATTGATCGAGTCGCAGGAAGAAAATTTTTGGGATTCACTTTATCCGGCATAACAAGCACATAAGGGATAAGACACTTTTGAAAAAGCGTAGTAGCTACTCCTTTATAGTACCCTGCAACAACGTCAACAGTTTTATCTACAAATGGTTGTGAAATATTTTTTGCCCAATCTTTATCGAGAGTACACCCTGCATCTGAACAAAGAATAATATCTCCATGTGCCTTTTCAATTGCGGCATTTCTCCCTCTAGATCGATTCCCATTTTTTTGGATAAGTAAAAAAGAAACATAATGTGCTTTTTGAAAAGCCTTAATTTTTTCTATTGTTCTATCACTTGACCCACCGTCAGTGATAACAATTTCGTCTGGTTTAACTGATTGCTCGTTAACTGATTGCAAAAACCTGTCAATTGTTTTTTCTTCATTCAAAACTGTGGCGATAAATGAAATTTTCATAACATTATTATACTATAGTGGAACATTATGATAAAAGCCCATTTCTTATATGCCATTTGAATATCTTTTTCCATTCTGGGAGAAGAAATGTTGCCTGACTCGACTGATTAAAAGAACCTTTTACAGCGATAACTCCATATAAATAAAATAATGAAAATATGCTAGAAAATAATCCTAGAATGTACGCGAAAGAGGCATAATAGATTCCATTGTATTTTTTAAAAAAAAGATATGTGCTCGTCATATAGCTAGGTAAGGCCTGCGATAATCGAGCTGTTTTCCAGTCAGCTCCCCCATAATGAATGAGTCCACCGACTGGTAAATATATAATTTTCCAACCATGAGAAACAAGTCGCCTGCATAAATCAGTTTCTTCTCGATAAAGACGAAAATGTGTATCGAAATATCCTACCTCTTCAAGTGCGTTCTTTCTCATAAGTAAATACGCACCTATCATGTGCTGTACATTAAGTAGTTTTTTATGAGCTTCCCTTGAATACAGTAGTGGATGATATTCAGGAAAAAGACGGCGACATAGTTTATAAAAAGGAACGTTATATTCATACAAATGACTTAATAAATTAGGAAAGGAGTGATATACGGACTGATTATGTGTTCGGTCACTTGAATACACTCTACAACCTACAATAGCTACATCATCATGGTCAGTAATATATTTCAATGTAGGCACAATTGTGTGAGACATAAGCGTCGTATCAGGAGTAAGTAACAAAGTAAATTTCCCTTTCGCTAGCTTTAAACCTACATTTGCTGCCGGGCCAAATCCAAGATTCTCTTTATTTTTTTTATAATGAAGTTTAGGAAATTTTTTCAGTACTTTTTTTATTCCTATCTCTGTTGAATTATCGACTAAAATAATTTCGAGATGTGAGATCTTTTGCGCATAGACTGAATTAATACAGTTTATTACTTTATCAAATTCATTATATAAAACAATGACAACTGTTATATTCACCATTTGACCTCTTTCCCTTTTATCGATGCACGTATGATATCTATTAATCTATTCAAGTCAGATTGGGCGAATACTGAGGTAAAGAATACATAACAAATGCAGGCAGTAGTTATTTGTACTACCAGAGTAATTGGATTATTTGATTGTAACAGTGTATGAAAGATATATATAAATATAAGTGTAAAAATTGCCACCAAAAACTTCGGCAATAAAATAAACAGTAAATTGGGTAAAATATTTACCCTCCGGGCTGCATATACATAAAAGATACAGGTAAAAATTGATACCACAGTTGCACTCATCGCAATACCTGTAAACCCGTATATTCTCAGTAAGAATATGGCGGACAACCACTGGATAATAGTAGTAGTCAGTGAAATAATAAATATCGTATGCGACCTACCCAACGCAAGAATTCCTTGGCCAATGCTTGCATTTGCAGATATAAAGAAACTAGCAGTTGTAAACCAAAATAGTGCAGGAATACCTGGTATCCATTTGGCTGAATAAAGTAAAGGAACAATTTGTGCGTTAAATCCTAAAATCATGACCGTCAAAAAAAGTGTTACGATACTTAGTAACCCAATTGCATTACCGATTGTTTCTTTCAAAAGTAAACGGTCATGTTGAATTCTTGAAAAATTACTAAAGGTAACTCTGCCAAAATTTGTCGTTATAGTTTCAGGTATTCCTGAAATATTCTGTGCCCAATCTAACAAACCTACTGCTGTATTTCCTTTTATGACACCAGCAAGTAGTGGTATGAGAGAAGCCTGAAAAAAAGAAACAATAGTACCACCCTGTAAAAATGAACCGAATCGTAAAAGTGAGATACTATCTTTATAATGAAATCTAAAGTAAGGTCTGAAGGGCTGCAGCCAAAATACAAGTACAGTTGTTACTATTTCTTTTATAATAACGCCATCAATAAGGCTCCAAAGCGAAAATTTATAGAACGCGAGTAGAACAGCAGTAATTTGATATACAATAACCCCGACAATATCAACTAAAGAAATTTTCTGATACAGTAAATTTCTTTCTAACAACGCAAATGGTACAGTCTGCAATGATGTAATTAAAAAAGTAACGGAAAAAATTCGTAGAGTATTTACTTCACTAAGATGAAACTGTGGATAAATTAATATAACAGAAGGAGCAATTATATAGATTAAAATTATAACAATTGCACTAAGCAATATTTTTAGCCAAAAAACTGCAGAGAGAGCATGCGGAGAAGGAGTTTTTTTACTTTGTATTATTGCAAATGATAATCCTAAATCAGTAAACAGATTGAAAAAGCTAGCGATGAAAGAAATAATAACAAAAAAACCAAAATCCTCAGGAACTAAAATACGTGCAAGGATTAATTGACCAATAAACGCAAAGAATTTAATGAATATCTCTCGAACGATTAATACACTAAATCCACTTACTATACTCGAATTAATTGTTTGTTTAGTGTGCTTCATGACAATAGCTTGATTATCTCTGCATCATTATAGCCTAGATAGCAGGACAATCCAAATTCTTGCTTTATATTATTTTCTCCGATAAAATATAGCATTACAATGCACCAACCTACCTTAATTGGTACTCACAAAAAATATAATCATTGCCGAGTATGCAATAGTATTAAAATACACAAGGTAATAGACTTGGGTGATGTACCACTTGCCGGTGGTTTTCTTATCAAAAAACAGTTTTCTAAAGAAAAGTTATATCCCCTTACATTAAACTTTTGTACAAACTGCTATCTGCTCCAAACCGAGAATGTTATTGATAAAGATATACTTTTTAAAAACTATTTCTATTATTCCTCGAAAATAAAAACGCTTGTTAGTCACTTCCAAGATATAATCAATGAATTAGCACTCACCTATCCAACAGATGCATCTACTTTTATTATCGAGATTGGTGCAAACGATGGCAGCTTTATTAAACAAGCTTTGAAAAAAGGATTTAATGCATTAGGTATTGATCCTGCTAAGAATATCGTCAGACCATTAATAGCACAAGGCCTACCTATAATAAATACCTACTTTACGCAAGATCTGGCAGAAAAAGTTATAAAAAGTAATGGTAGAGCAGATGTAGTATTTAGTTCAAATACATTGGCTCATATTGAGAACATAAATGACGTTTTTGAAGGTATTCATACTATTCTCAAGGAAGAAGGAATACTTATATTCGAAGTTCATTATCTACAAAATCTTATTTTAGAAAAACAATATGATATGATTTATCATGAGCATCAGTATTACTATTCCTTACACAGTATACAAGTATTACTTGATCAACATAACTTAGTTCTTTTTGACGCATCTGAAAACACAATACATGCAGGGACGTTACGCTGTTATGTACAAAAAAAGAATGGACTAAAAAAGAAATCTAGCCGACTTCATTCACTTTTAAAGAAAGAATTACAACATAATTTAACAACTATTTCCACTTTTAAAAATTATCAAAAAGATATCATTCAATCAAAAAAAGATATTTATACTTTTATAATCTCCCTTAAAACAAAAGGTAAAACAATCGCAGGATATGGTGCATCAGGACGTGGGACCATTCTGTCTAACTTCTGCGGACTTACGAGTGAAATATTAGATGTAGTGATAGATGATTCCCCAGTGAAACAAGGTTTATATATGCCAGGGATACATGTCCCTATTGTGTCTTCACAAATACTTCTATCAAATAAACGTCCCGATTATGTAGTTCTTTTTGCTTGGTCATTTTGGGAGGAAATCATAGAACGTAACAAACAATATCTCAAGGAAGGAGGAAACTTTATTCTTCCATTGCCCAATATAAGAATAATCAAAAAATAAACATGAAAAAAGAAAAGCAAATTGTGGTACTTGGGACAAACGGGATGGTGGGTAGTATGGTATACAGTTATCTTACTAAAAATGCAGATTTAGACGTATATGGAACTGTAAGAAACACGCATCTATTAAGTGACCGTATATTTTATCTTGACGTTCGTACATGTAGGAAAGATTTTATAGCAATTATAAATAAATTAAAGAACGTTGATTATATTATAAATTGTATCGGCATACTAAAAACGAATACACTTTCAGATTACTACAAAATAAATTCAAATTTTCCCAAGGATATGGCGCTATTAGCACAAAAGTACCGTAGCAATATGATTCATATTTCAACCGATGGAGTCTTTTCTCAACTTTCAACGATTAATAATGAAACAAGCGTAGCGAATCCAGAAGATGACTACGGAAAAAGCAAATTGCTGGGAGAACCAGATTCACAATCTACTATTTCGATTAGATCATCGTTTCTTGGACTAGATCCACAACAACATAAAGGATTGTTGGAGAACATATTATCTTCTCAACACATTAATGGGTACACCAATCAGTTGTGGTCAGGTTGTACAACCCTTCAATTTTCTCAGCTCTGTAAAAGAATTATTATAGAAGATACATTTCAACATATGAGAAACAAGTCTCATATCTACCATTTTGCGCCACTTAAAAATATAACAAAATATGAAATTATAAAAAAATTTCTTTCTATAAAAAAAATCGCTAAAGCAGTAACAAGAACCGAAAATAAGCCTATTACAAGACAACTTGTAACAAGGTTCCAAAATGAAATATTCTTAGATTCCTTTAGTTCCAGTCTTCACGAAGCACTATTAGAATTAATCAGTTACTATTAAGAAGGACTTCCTATTTCATCAATGCTAATTCTTTTTTTATTTCAGGTACTTGGCGTAATATCTTCTTCGTTTGATTGACATCTAATTGATCTGTATTCGCAGATGTAAATGACTCTAATGATTCTGAGTTTTCCTTTTTACCTCCAGAGTAGTAGGAACTATAATCAAGTTCTTGTGTTTCAGGAGGAATAATATAATAATTTCCTTTATCTTGTGCACGAACAAACTCTTCCGTCGAAATAAGTGTTTCATGAATTTTTTCTCCGGCTCGAACGCCTACTTCCTTCGTTCCTTTTTGGAAGTCAAATAATTCACATACTGCTTCTGCCAATATTGATAAAGTAGTAGCTGGTGATTTTCTAATATACATATGACCATTCTTCCCATTCACTAATGCGTAGAGAACAAGATCAACTGCTTGATCTAATGGCAAAAGAAATCTCGTCATATCAACATTTGTCACACTAAGTTTTTTATTCTCTTTAATTTGTTTAATAAAAAATGGTAAAACTGACCCTCGAGTATAAAGTACATTACCATATCGAACACCGCATAATATGGTGTTATTATTTTTATGAGCTAAAAGATTTTGGGATGCAGCAATCATTATTTTTTCCATCATCGCTTTTGATATTCCCATAGCATTTATTGGATATACTGCTTTATCCGTACTCAACACAACAAGATTTTTTACTTTATTTTTTATCGCTGCCTGGATAACATTTTCCGTACCTAAAATATTTGTTTTTACTGCTTCTAAAGGAAAAAATTCACAACTAGGTACGTGCTTGAGGGCTGCCGCATGAAAGACATAATCAACGCCTTTCATAGTACTTTCAACTCTTTGGTAATCTCTCACATCTCCTATGACAAAGCGCAGTAAAGAAGTATCGAATTCATTACGCATGTGATATTGCTTATTCTCATCTCTACTAAAAATAATAATTTGCTTTGGTTTAAAAGATAGAAGAAGACGTGTTACTGTGTGACCAAAGGAGCCAGTTCCTCCTGTAATAAGAATGGTTCTACCTTGTATTTTATTTCTACTATTTGTCATTTGTATTCACGGATTATACACTTTTGACAATAACTATGCTAGGTAATTATATTTTATCGATATATATATGTTTTAGAGATTCCATAATTTAGTGTATGTATCGGTTACAACCTCCCATGTCTGTTTTTTTGCCCATCGATAGCCTGCTTCGTTTATTGGAAATTTATTTTTAATAATTTTTCGTATTTCATTTATAATTTCTTTCTCACTTTTCACAATAGATATATATTTTCGAAACGGTGTCATATACAAATAATCATATTTAAGTGGGTTATCATAGTAGGCAATAATCTGCTTCTTTTGCATTAATCCTTCAAGGATTGATAAATAAGATGAAGCAAGCAATATATCACAGTGGATAATATAGCTTGTTGTATCGACAACAATAGTTGTTTTAAGTTTTCTTTTTTTTATGGCATTCTGCAAATTTCCTTCTCCTAAAATAGTAACTTCTAAATTTTTGTATTTTTGTTGTACTTTTTTAACCGAATCCAGATATATCAATACTCCGGTATCTTTTTCCAGTCTACCAAGGAAAAGTATATTCTTTTTTTTACTATTTATATTTTCTTTAGTTTTAGGTGCTTTAAATTGGTTTACACCGCCGTATGAAATAAAATTTGCTTTAGTACCATACCATTTTTCAATGAATGCACCAATCGCTATATTTCCAGCACAAAACTTTTCTGCCATCCTACGAAGGATAATAGACTTTTTATCAAGGGGATAACGACCTTCCCATCCATGAAACGTAGTATAGACAGGTTTTTCAGCATAGAGATAACGAAAAGGAATATACCAAAAAAAGACGTCATGACAATGAATAATATCAGCAGATTTAACTACATTTCTCAGCTTCCACAATTCATTCCATATTCGAAATTTTTTATTTATGCCTTCTTTCCCGGCATTGATACGGTAGATTTGTATACCATCAATAGTTTCTTCTCTTTTCCACCCATGATTTTCAGTGATAACAACGACGTTATGTCCTCTTTTCAAAAGTATTTGACTAATTTTATATACATGTTTTTCAACGCCGCCAATGTGAGGCACAAATAGTCTGGAAAAGAAAAGAATCGTCATAGTTTACGTCGATTATAGATGATAAACGTAGGTTTATGCTAGAATAAATCAATAATGAGACATACAACAAACATAAAGAAAAAATTATATGAAACTTTTCATAAAGACATTAGGCTGCAGAAATCCATAATAAAAGATAATAATTTTACCTATAGAGAGCTTATAAAAATATTAAAACCATATTTGAATAAATCTCATTTTATTCTTGACATAGGATCTGGCGTTGGAACAATTGACTTCTATTTAGCATCAAAAGGGAAAAAAGTAACTGGAGTAGAAATATCTAAAAGTGCTGTAGAAATTGCAAAATACAATGCTAAACTATTTAATCTTGACAAAAAAATAAATTTTATAATTGCCGAATTTCCTAATAAAATATTGCGTAGAAATTATGACCTTGTCATTTTTTCTGAAGTTATCGAACACTTAGAAGATGATAACAAAGCATTACACGATATATGGAAGGTACTTAAAAATAATGGACTTTTAATAATCACCACTCCTTCTAAAAATGCTCCTTTATATCGAATGGGCCTTCTAAGTAATTTTGATAAATCGGTGGGACACTTAAGAAGATATACTGAGAACGAGATACGAATATTAGTAGAAAAAAACGGCTACAAAGTAATCTCTTCAGGAAGACATGAGGGTATTTTAAGAAATTTTTTATTTACTAATTCAATTGCAGGAAAATTGATAAGAGTCATGAAGTGGAAAATATCAGATATTGTTGCATTTATTGATCATCTTACCATACCCCTATTTGGCGAATCAGATATATATGTAGTAGCAAAAAAGTTATAACACTAAATTTTCAATTATTATTTCTAAATTATAAGCTTGATATAATTAGCATCATTAAGCCTATCTAGGACATATTGACATTCGATTATATTATATGTTTATACTTTAATTGTGAGAAGTGGATTTTTATTCAATAAACTATTTCTAACGCTCCTTTTATTATCTTCTTTTTTTTTACTTCCTTCAAAAACATTTGCATCAAACATATCAGTTGATCAATCATATGGGACAGGTGGTGAAGTCATAACATCCCTGGGAAATAACTCGTTCTTGTCTAAAATTGCTGTACAAAGTGACGGCAAAATTGTTGCTGTTGGCTATAAATCAAATGGCAATGATAACGAATGGGTGATTGTAAGATACAATACTAATGGAACATTAGATAATGGATTTGGAGTTAACGGGATAGTAACGCAAAATGTAACTAGCTTCGATGATGTATTAACTACAGCAATAATACAGCCCGACGGTAAAATCGTAGTAGGAGGTTTTAGTAAACCTAACGATAATTATTTATGGACACTTGCACGATATGACTCGGATGGAATAATTGATAATGCTTTTGGCAACAATGGTTTTGTAACTACATCTTTCGGCACATTTTTATCTCTTATAAAAGACATAAAATTAGATTCTAATAATAAGATCATAGCTATCGGTTATGCACATGAAGGAACTGATGATGTTGCCGTAGCACGTTATAACCCGGATGGAAGCCTCGATACAACTTTTAGTAATCAAGGGGTACAGACCACAGATATTGGAGGTAGTAATGATAGAGGAAATGCTGCGTTGCTTTTGTCTGATAATAAAATTGTGGTTTTGGGTGATTTTGATGCAGGAGGACATGATGATATATTTTTAGATAAATATAATAATGATGGTTCTCTTGATCAAACGTTCGGTAATCATGGTATTATTGCTACTCAAATAGGGAGCTATGATAGTGGGTCTGCTATTGCTCTTCAGAACGATGGCAAATTAGTTGTAACAGGCGAGACTAATATCACTTCACTTTCAGATACATATCTAGCACGATATAACTCAAGCGGATTCTTAGATACCTCATTTGGAAATAGTGGAAAAGTCATTAACTCTTTCTCTGCCGGAAATGATGGGGCACACTCTTTGATCATTCAGCAAGATGGTGGAATAATCTTAGGGGGCTATGGAGAAGTAAACTCAAAAAACTTATTTATGCTAAGTAAATTTAATAATAATGGCTCATTAGATACCTCATTTGGCAATAATGGAATATTCTCAACAGCTATAGGGCAGGGATCTAGCGAAATATATAGTATTATAAAACAAGCGGATGGTAAAATAATCACAGCTGGATTTACTTCTGGATCTAATTACAATAACTGGGCTCTTGTAAGATATACAAATGGAAGTACTACTCTCCCCGTCCCCTATTTTAATCAACAATCTTCTCCCTGGGGAACTACTGAGTATGATCATGCAGACAGTTTAGGATTTACTCCATCTACTATGATCCGCTGGGGGTGTGCTGTCACATCCGCGGCTATGGTTCTCAAATCTTACGGTATGAATCAACTCCCTGATGGAACTCCTTTAGATCCTGGCTCGTTAAATACTTGGTTCAATAATAATAATGGTTATCTTACAGGAAAAGATTCATCAGGTAATTATTCTTACCTTGATTGGACCACTATTGGCACACTGGCCCGAGAAGCAAAAACTGCGGGGAAAAGTCCTACTGATGTTATGGTGAAAGTAGTGAGGAAACCTACGGCAAATAGTTTTTCTACTATCTCTGACACTGACTTTGCACAACAAATACCTGATATCATCGAAACGCATAATTCTTCAACATCTGGACATTTCGTCGTTACTACTGGAAAAACCGATGACTCATATACTATCAACGACCCGTTCTGGAATTCTCCTTCACTTAATTCGTTTAATAATAACATAGATGAAGTCGTGCGGCTTCAACCCTCACATACTGACTTAAGTTATATCACACTCGTCGTTGACCCGACAGTTAATATACTGGTCACAGATGCAAATGGAGAACGCGAAGGGAATAATGGCCTACAATCATTTGATGAAGTTAATAATGCAGTGTATGGTTTGGAAAATCCAATTGGAAGTCCTGAAGGAAATACAACATTAGGAAATGGTGTTAATCGGCTACTTCTTCCTCTGCCAACAAATGGTTTATATAATATAGTACTCTCATCAAATACACCTCAAACATTTACACTCAATGCATCAACAATGCAAACTGATGGAACATCAGAATTAAAAATAATAACCGGTATAATCGGTCCACAAGATCAGCAAACATTCTCACTCAATTATTCTAAAAATGGTCCATCTTCTATAGCTGCGAACCCGCAAATTACTTTCCAATCAACATTAGCTGATATTCAAATATTGTATGCTATAAACTCTATAAGTCTATCTAGTGAAAAGTCACTCTCTGCACTTATAAATAATGCAAGTCAAAATTATATGACGGGACGAAGCGCAACAATGCAGACATTGTTAACAACAGCCTCACAATTACTCCAAAATGATCATTCTAAAGGAATCGTAAAAGATGATGCATTCTCAATCCTCAATCAAGACTTCTCTGTACTAAAAGAATTGCTATAACTTTTTCCCTACCAATCGAACAAAAAAATTGACAATATCATAATATAGGGTATAATACTGGCTGTGATAGAAGCAGATAGCATCGCAGAACTTGACCAAGCAATGATAGCATTGCAATCATTTGCCAGAGAAATAACAGAAGATGGTGGTGTCGTTTTCGATCTACATAGTGTGTCCTATTATCCCAAAAATATTAATGGAGATGAGAGAACATCAACATATCTGTATCAAGCCATTAGAAGGAAAAACGCATATCGTGCTGGAGTTTATGAAGACCGTCCATTGGGACACACACCTGTTCAAGGAGACATAACGGTACATCGACTATCTCATCCCCCCATGTATATTGGTACACTAAGTATACAAAGAGTTACTGATGAGATTAATCCACGCTTAACAACTGCAGTTGTATCTCCAGAGGCATTTGATAGAAACTCACATACAATCAAAGAAATAAAACCTAAAGGATATTTTGGACATATATATACGACAGATAATGGGATGTCTAATTGGTCCCTCCATATACAGAAAGTAATTCCTGAACCAAAACCATAATGCTTCAATTCGTGTGGACCTGAGTGGACTCGAACCTATTATCATATCTGTTTCTAACTTGCAAAAAAACCCTAAAACATGTACCATTCTCGCCATGGGACACAAAGATCGAGAATCAAAATTAACTCAAAAGGATTTAAAATTTATTATTGGTGGATTGCGTACTCTCACTGGAAACATAGATCCATCATCTGGAAGATTAGAGCCATTAGCTCAGACTGTCGGTATCCTTCAAGAAGAACTCGAAAGAGGAAACTATCCAGACGGGAGAATAAAACTTCCTTTTTTTCAACGTAGACGTCTAGTTAGAATTGCTGCTGATCAGGAATTACTACAATTGAAAAAGGAACAAGAAAAAGAAAGAAAAGCACAAATCGCCACTCGGACATATGAATTGAAACCAGGCTGTCAAACAACCGTTGACGATTATGGATGGAGCGCATTTCTCCCACCACAAAAAAATCCTAGTAGTTTATTTCCTTATTCGGAAACAATTTGGCCATTGGCTTATAGTATAAGTAGTCAAGATATACATACTATCCCTACCCTAATCATAAGTCCATCGGCTAAAAATTCTTATGCTTCCACTATGAGTCTTACATACAACGGCGATTCATTTGAAGAAGGAAAGTTATTGTTACAAATTTGGAAGTCTCTTAGTAGTAAAAAAACTCCGAATGCATCTGAAGAAGTACAACTGTGGATTCTACCTGATGATAGCAATATGAATGGTCGTACAACATATTTAGGTTTTGGTGGCAGACTGTCAGATTCTATCGCCTATATGAAAGTGCAAATTTTTCCCACTAATCAGCGCCCAGAACAGGTGACTCTTACTACTTTGTCAACTCAACCTAAAATATATGAAGGAATCGTGTGGACCTGAGTGGACTCGAACCACTGACCTCTTCAATGTGAATGAAGCGCTCTAACCAGCTGAGCTACAGATCCAAACATAATTATTAATTTCTAAATAAATTCTAATGGTTCAATTACTAGATGCTGAATTATACCCCAAGTGTACTTGCTTCCCTGAAGCGGCGAGTTCAGCATGACCTTTATCTCTGGATTCCAACTTCCCCCAGGAGGACTAGTTCGCTAGACGTCGCGCTGAAATGACAAAGGATATAGATTACCAATTTCAGCATGGTATGAACGTATCTTAACAAAATCTTGGCTGATTGACAAATATGCCTATATCTAGAATAATAGAGAGATGGAAATTTTGAAAAAGTTGTGGGGGTTTTTGGCTGATAGCTTGCAAACACTCCTCCTCGCAGCTTCAATATTTCTCGTTATCTACATTTTTCTTTTCCGTCCCTTTCAGGTAAATGGCATCTCCATGTTCCCTACATTTAAAAACGGTGAATATATACTGACAAATCTCATCACGCTTCGACTCCATACACTTGAACGCGGAGATGTGATTGTCTTCATCGCGCCCACTGATAATACAAAAGATTTTATCAAGCGCGTCATCGGTTTGCCTGGGGAAACAGTCATGTTGCATGATGGTTTCGTCTATATAAATGGAAAAAAACTTGATGAGAGCGCATACTTACATAGCGATGTCAGGACATATGCAGGAGCGTTCTTAAGAGAAGATGAACCGTTTACTGTACCACCGGGAGATTTATTCGTCATGGGAGATAATCGGCCGGAAAGCTCAGATTCACGCTACTTTGGACCAATTAAACTAACCAGTGTTATCGGCAAATCTTTTTTCGTCTATTGGCCTGCTACTGCCATGCGTGTCGTCACAAACCCTTTTGATAAGAGTAAATAAATTACAACACAAGCCTCTAGTGTATAAAATTGATATGGAGTTTATCCGCTCGAGTACC